>Ga0222715_10000130_pt1 | contig 77144 bp, 73 predicted proteins | sample C33_9DmetaG_FD_165056 | JGI IMG/M metagenome (GOLD analysis project Ga0222715, IMG submission 165056) | Estuarine water microbial communities from San Francisco Bay, California, United States - C33_9D | ecosystem: Environmental > Aquatic > Marine > Unclassified | place: USA: California...
TTATTTGTCATCATCGTTTCCTCTTCGGTTAACGATGAACGAAAACTATCTCTTAGGCAATTAGGCTAATTGGTCCACATGGGGCTGACGGGGTACACAGATAGATAATACAGAACGATATGGGCAGGGATTAGCTAAAACAGGCTATTTAGAACTTGAAAATCCGCGGTCCTTTATCGGTCGTAGGTTTGTATCATTAATCAATGGCACCCTCTCTGCCAACTTTAACATCATTAATTTAGCCAGATATCCAATTGCCATATTGTTTCGCGCAATTCTTGATATTCTCAGCTCGGTTCAAGGGATCTCCATGAATCTTTAAGTTTGGATCCCGGTTCTCATCCAGTAATAGTGTTACAGCGGCTTTTATTTCATCGGGCAATCCATATCTGGCAACATAACAATCCGCCTGTTTCTCTGACAATTCAGGGTAGAAATCTGGGGGTAGCAGCGCGTGGTTTAGCATGAAATGCGCATAAGCATGCCCGCGAAAAAAAGCACAAGCATCACCGATTTGTTCACAAGTTACTGGATTATAGACAACAGTATATGAATTCCAGGGAAGTAGCCTGATAGATGCAATTTCTTCATGATTTGGATCTGAAAGTTCTTTGTAAGGCCTTGTGTAATTTGTAGTGCACGCGGCCACTGATAACAGCAAAGTCAATATCGTCAAAAACCTCATAATAAATTTATTCATACCATTGCTTATTTCGTGATTAATTTTCTGCCCAGTTTCCAGCCTGCTTTGCACAGTCCGTTATATTGCTGGCGCGGACTAATGGGTCGCCGTGAATTTTCAAATTGGGATCTCTATTTTCATCAAGTAAAAGTGTAACGACAGCTTTGATTTCATTTGGCTTACCATACTTTGCGACATAACAGTCAGCCTGTTTTTCAGACAGCGGCGGATAGTATTTTGGGCGCATCAATGTGTGGTTCAGTCTATAGTGTGCATAGGCATGTGAACGAAAAAAACCGCAGGCATCGCCAATCGCTTTACAGGTGTCAGGGTTATACATAACCATATAAGTGTTATAGGTATGTGTCCTTATTGATGCTATTTCTTCATGATTCGGATCGGCGATTTCGGCTATTGGTGTGACATAGTTGGTAGTGCAGGCCGTGAGAATTAGCAGACACGCGACAGACAGTTGTATTTTTATAACGCCATTTCTCATGCTTTGTATCAGCTCTTTAGTATGCCTAAATGTAGTTTAGTCTAAAATTAATTCTTAATTTGGATAGCCTAGCTTATTAAGGTTCTTGCAAGAAATAAACCCTATACTCAGACGAGTATATATAACCGTAAAAACGCTATCCCATAGTGAGTTCTCTAGGGAACAACACAAAATACCGACAAATCCGGATAGGTAACGTAATATTGTCTTATGTCTGAAAATCTTACTGTCTTTAATCTTAATTGTACTGAATGCCCGCGGTTGAGTCGTTTCCTCAAAGAAACGCAAGAAAAATATCCCGATTATCATTCACGACCGGTACCGCCTTTTGGTGTAAGCAAACCAAAATTATTAATCGTCGGACTCGCGCCAGGTATGCACGGTGCTAATGCGACAGGCAGACCTTTCACTGGTGACCATGCCGGTATTATCTTGTATGAGATGTTGTATAAACATGGTTTCAGTAATAAACCCATCTCAACGCATCTGGATGATGGCTTGAAGTTAAAGCACTGTCGTATCACTAATGCCGTTAAATGTTTGCCACCTGAAAATAAGCCGATAGGTGATGAGATTAATACCTGTAATCATTATTTGACTGAAGAACTTAAAATAATTGATAAAAAAGCTGTGATTTTGTGTTTAGGCCAAATATCACATAAAGCGGTGATTAAAGCGCTGGGATTAAAACAATCGGACTATGTCTTCAATCATGGTAAAGATCATGTGTTAGATGACGGACGCGTTATTACCGACTCATATCATTGCAGTCGCTACAACACCAACACCAGAAGACTGACTGAAGCAATGTTTAATGCTATTTTTATACAGATAAATACACGACTTAAATCCTAGTTTCCATGCCGTTTGATTCACGAAAATTCCTGAAATCGTTAACCAGTTTGCCCGGTGTTTATTGTATGCAGGATGCAGAAGGCAAGGTGATCTATGTCGGTAAAGCCAAGAATCTGAAAAAACGAGTCTCCAGTTACTTTAATCGCAGCCAGGCTGATTCACCCAAGACGCAGGTTATGATCAAACAGGTGGAGAATATCGAGGTCACCGTGACGCATACGGAAAATGAAGCCTTGATTCTCGAAAACAATCTCATTAAAAGTTACAAGCCGCGTTACAACATCTTGTTTCGAGACGACAAGAGCTATCCCTATTTATATTTATCAACGGATCACGCTTATCCGCATTTTCGTTATCATCGTGGTGCATTAAAAGGGAAGGGCAAGTATTTTGGTCCCTATCCCGGCGCGGGTTCAGTCAGACGCACACTTAACTTACTGCAAAAATTATTCATGATTCGTTCCTGTGAAGACAGTGTCTTTGCCAACCGATCAAGACCTTGCCTGCAATACCAAATCAAGCGTTGTTCAGCGCCTTGCGTAGAAATAATTTCAAAAGAGGATTATGAACGCGATATCAACAATGCCACCTTGTTTCTGGAAGGTAAAAATGAACAAGTAATCAATTCATTAACCGAACCCATGCAAAGGGCGTCAGATAAACTTGAGTTTGAAGTTGCCGCACGATTGCGCGATCAAATACGATCATTGCGCGAGGTACAGGAAAAACAACATATCAGCACGGATAGCGGCGACCTTGATATTATTGCCTGTGCTATCAGCGGTAATCATGCCTGCATCCAACTGGTTATCATTCGAGCTGGATTAAATCTGGGTAGTCGCAGTTATTACCCGCACTATATTGATGAACAAACCGAAGCAGATTTGATAAAAGCATTTTTGACACAGTTTTATTTGAATCCAAATACACAACAAAAAATCCCGGTTGAAATTTTGATTAGTCATCATTTTGATGACACCAGATTAATTGAAGAAGTACTTTCCGAAAAAGCAGATAGAAAAATTAAACTCAAAGCCAACGTCAGGGGTGAAAGAGCAAAATGGCTTGGCATGACACAGGAGAATGCCGATCTAACACTTAAACAACGGCTGGCCAGCAATAAAAGCCAGCATAAACGTTTCGATGCACTACAAAAACTACTCGGCTTTAAAGAACCTATAGAGCGGATGGAATGTTTTGATATTAGCCATACGCAAGGTGAGTCAACCGTTGGTTCATGCGTTGTGTTTGGTCCGGATGGGCCAATTAGCTCACAATACCGCCAATTCAACATAGAGAATATTACCAAGGGTGATGATTACGCGGCAATGAGTCAGGTCATTACCCGCCGTTATACGCGGCTTGTCAAAGAAGATGCAAAGTTACCGGATCTGATTTTAATCGATGGTGGGAAAGGTCAAATAGGCGTAGCAAAAAAAGAATTAACCGAATTACAAATTACTCATATTCCAATACTGGGGGTTGCCAAGGGGCCTTCAAGAAAACCCGGTCTGGAAAATCTTATTCTGGCACTTGATAATAAGACGATAGACTGTGATAGTTCGTCCCCGGCGCTACACTTGATTCAACATATTCGAGATGAGGCGCATCGATTTGCAATAACTGCACATCGCCAACGACGTAAAAATACACGTAACCGTTCGACGCTTGAAGAGATTGAAGGAATAGGGAACAAACGCCGACAAAATCTGATAAAACATTTTGGTGGCATGCAAGGTGTTGCAAAGGCAGGTGTCGACGATTTGGCGAATGTGCCCGGTATAAATAAAAACCTTGCACGTAAAATATATGAAACGTTTCATAACAATCTATGAATATACCTAATCAATTAACACTATTAAGAATATTGCTAATACCTGTTTTTGTTCTGGTATTTTATTACCCGTTCAAGTGGAACAGCCAGATTGCCTGTCTTATATTCACACTGGCAGCGGTAACAGACATTCTGGATGGTTATCTGGCCAGAAAACTAAACCAAACATCGTCACTTGGTGCTTTTCTCGACCCTGTCGCTGATAAATTAATGGTAGCAATAGCATTAGTCCTATTAGTACAACAAAACCCGACAGTTTATCTTGCCTTACCAGCGGCAATTATTATAGGAAGAGAAATCACGGTATCGGCATTACGTGAATGGATGGCTGAAATCGGTGCGCGCAGTAAAGTGGCTGTCTCTGTTCTTGGAAAGATAAAAACCATAGCGCAAATGGTTGCACTTGGGTTCCTTATCTTCGAGGAATCCGTTTTGGGAATCCCGGTTTATACAATAGGACAGGTTTTGCTCTATATTGCTGCATTTTTAACCCTGGTCTCTATGTTTCAATACATTTTGGCCGCTTGGCCAAAGTTAAGAGAATAAATCTGTATTATTGTTGACACATTAATGACCATGGCTACAATAAGCGCCTCTGCGGGAATAGCTCAGCTGGTAGAGCACAACCTTGCCAAGGTTGGGGTCGCGAGTTCGAATCTCGTTTCCCGCTCCATATCATGGAAACCCCGGTATTTCCGGGGTTTTGTATCTTGAAGGCGCAGAAATAAGTAAAATAATAACCCTGGCTGAGTGGCAGAGTGGTTATGCAGCGGTTTGCAAAACCGTGTACCTCGGTTCAATTCCGGGCTCAGCCTCCAAATTACAATACAAGTGTCTAGCCCGGGTGGCGGAATTGGTAGACGCAAGGGACTTAAAATCCCTCGCCTTAACAGGCGTGCCGGTTCGATTCCGGCCCCGGGCACCATCTTATGAAATATTTCTTCTGAGTTCATGCCTCTGTTCTTTCAGTTATAACAAGAAATAATTAGGCCATTTTTTTTTATTAATGCGTTACAATATACGTCCGTATTAATTTCATTAATCAACTCAAAACAAATAGGGAGTAGTTCATGGCCGCTAAAAAATTAACCGCTGTTAAAGATAGAATGACCAAAGCACAAATCATTTCTGAGATAGCTGATACGACTGGGGTAACAAAAAAAGACGTTAAAGCTGTTTTAGCTTCTTTATCAGAACAAGCACAGCGTCATTTAAAAGCACGCGGCTGTGGTGAGTTTATGGTGCCTGAGATAGGTGTGAAACTGAAACGCGTGAATAAGCCAGCTACAAAAGCCCGTAAAGGTATTAACCCATTTACTGGTCAGCCAATGATGTTCAAAGCAAAAAAAGCATCTACCAGTGTTCGTGCTGTCGCGTTAAAAGCCTGTAAAGATATGGCCAGCGCCAAATAGATCTTTGTCGTATACATACTTATTGAAGTAGATCGATATTAAAGCAAAAGGAACTTGCTTAATTTCAATAATCACATAATACAGTATTGTATCTTAGCTTTTATTTAGAGCTTATTTCGTCGAATAATGACTGCTTGTTTTATTGTTCGTTAGATGCCGTTTGAGAAAAACATTACTGTTAAATTATCGGACGATGCCTTTCGTCGCATAGACGAATCATCAGATGATCTATTTTACAGAATCCCCCGATTCGTAACGCATATAGATGATGCTGCAATACAGGCAGTGACGGACCTTTATAGAAAACAGATTCCAGCCAACGCTGTTGTTCTCGATTTAATGAGTAGTTGGGTTAGTCATTTTCCTGAGGACATTGAATATAAACGTAGGATCGGGCTTGGCATGAATGCAAGGGAACTTGCCAGAAATAAACAACTGGATGAATGGATCGTACACGACCTCAATAAACGGCCGGCATTACCTTTCGCTGATAATGAATTTGATGCCGTTACATTATGCGTATCAATTGATTATTTGACAGATCCGGTTTCGGTTCTGACAGAAATAGGGCGTGTACTCAAAAAAGAGGCTCCGCTTATAATCACTTATTCAAACCGGTTTTTTGAAACCAAAGCAACAACTGCCTGGCTTTCTCTGTCAGAACAAGATCGTAAGTATCTGGTTAAAACATGGTTGATGGACACTGGTGTATTTACTGACATCGATTATCTTGATTGTAGTCCAGCTAGCGGTGATCCTCTTTATGCTGTTTTAGCTAAAGCTGCATAAGCATATAGTTCTCATTCCTGTTAAGGATTTAGGTATAATTTTCATCAATTCTACAACTGTTTTAAGCGTCCATAATTAATGTTAACGACAACTGATCACAGCCGCGACAAGGCTGGCCTGACCTATGTCTACCCGGTGCTCTCGCGGCGCGCAGGCGGGCTTTCCATCGGCATTAACCTGAATATTAATAATGCCTGTAACTGGCGCTGTATTTACTGCCAGGTACCCGATTTGATTCGTGGCAGTGCTCCATCTGTCAATCTGGATAAGCTTGGGAATGAACTACGTAACTTTCTGGCTGATGTTGTGCATGGTGATTTCTATGATCGAGAAGAGGTGCCGGATGAATATCGGGTAATTAAAGATATTGCCATTTCAGGTAACGGTGAACCTACCACAGCCAATGAGTTTGATCAGGTCGTTAACCTGATAGAACTGGTATTAAAAGAATATGGTTTATTAAACAGTATCAAATGTGTGTTGATAAGTAATGGCAGTATGGTTAATCGTGAACAGGTTAAAAAAGGCCTAAAGAAACTCGCGAAAATTAATGGGGAAGTGTGGTTCAAGGTAGATAGCGCTACGCCCGGAGGTATTGCAACCATCAATCAGATTAGAGGTTCCAATACATCGATACTCAGGCGCCTGAAAGTTTCAGCTGAGCACTGCCCAACCTGGATTCAGACGTGTGTCTTTTCCTATAAAGACAAACCACCGAGTGAAACTGAAACCAATGCCTATATCAATCTATTAAAAGCCGTTAAAAGTAGAGAAATAGATATTAAAGGTATATTGCTCTATGGCGTAGAACGCGAATCACATCAGCCAGAATCCAGGTTTATCAGTAAAGTCCCAGAAGACTGGCTACGCAATTTTGCCGCCAGCCTGGATGACTTAGGTTTTGATATAAATATAAGTCCTTAAACTATTACTCTTATTTAAAATAAGCTTTTCAATTTATCGCCAATCGCGCCGGTCGCTTTTTTAACAGAATCGGTCGTTTTTTCTACAGTACTCTTTTCTTCTTCCGGTTTATCAGCGACTGTTGTTTTCTTGGGGGTGATACCTAATGCTACGTCACATGGGCTTTCATCAGCGCCAGATTTGTCCAATAAGCCTTGAGCAAGAATTGAAAGCCCACCTGTTGCAACGGCAGCGCCCGCAGAAAGCCCCGCTTTTAATGCCGCTTTGGTATCTGTTTTGGGGGTAGGGTTGGCCAATGTACCTTTGAGTCGTACCAGTTCTGCCAATTGACTCAGATTTATGCCAACACCTTCTCGTGCTTTTGGAGTAATCCCAATATCCAGTTCTTCTGTCTTTAAGTTAATACTGCCACTACCCATTACATTGACATGATTGGTTAACATGGCGATGCCTTTGTCCGCTGTCGCAATACCCTCTTTGATATCGAAATTAACCACGGCACATTCAAGTGTGCTGCCTTTTTTCTCTTCAGCACTCGGGTTCAACATCGACAGTGTGCTGGTTAATGCATCTGCACTTGCAGAATCCAATGCAGAATTTGAGATTTGACCTGCACCTGTTTTGATTAGTAACTTCCCATTAAGACCTGCCATTATTTTACTGACACTTTCACCGGCGCCTTTTACCTTGATCGAAATATCTGTTTTACCTCCGGTTATTGTTTGGTCTTTTTTAATGGCCGGTATTTGACCAAGTTCTAGCTGGGTTATGGTTATATCGTTACTAAGCGTAGCTGATTTACCACTGCTACCATCCAGATTGATATTTGCTGCAATTGTGCCACCTGCCGCTTTGGCAGTTTGGGTTATTTGTAATTTTCCGTTGTTTAACGTTAATAGTAGATTCAGATCATCAATAGTTAAATCTTTCGTGATGAGTTGCTTCGCTTTGAATTTCAAATCTATATCTGCAGCTTTAAGCCCCTCTAAAGGCAAAGGGTCCGATGAAAAAACCTTGTCTTTCTTTTCGGTTGTTTCTTTAGTCTCACCCTGAAATGGACTGATATCGATAATGTCGGTGGCGAGATTGGCAAGCAAAGCAGGGCGCGTACCACCCATATTTATTTCTACATCACCATTTACTTTATAGTCCATAATTTGCGCTGTCATAGACTTAACTGAATAACCCGCTCTGGTGTCAGCCAGTTTTCCACTGAAAATAATTGGTCCAATTTCAGGTAGCTCCGAACCTGCAAGTGAATTTAAGCTGCTCAATTGTTTAATATCTAATGTAGCGAGAATATCAATGCCTTTGGCATTCATCGGTTGTGCGAGTTTGCCCTCAATTGAGATAACTGCGCCGGCTATATTGCCTTTTAGGTTGAGTGGATATTCCTTGTTATCAAGTAAGCTATTAATAGATCCCAAAGTTCCTTCGAGCTCCAGCGGCGAACCATTGAGATCGGCGTTAATAAACAAGCTCAAAGGATCAGAAAAGCTGGAGGAATTAAGCTTAATCTCAGCAATATGCAACTCTGTGGTTTTATCTGTTTTACCGTCGATATAGATGATATTGGCATCTTTAATATGTACTTCATTGACTGCCAGTCCGGGTAATGCGGCCGGGCTCGAATCTGCTGCAGGTTCTTTTTCTTTTGGAGTAGGGCTGGCTAATGCCCAGTTACCTTCGCCTTGTTTGTTCGTTTCGAGATAAATATTCGGTTCAATCAGGATAAACTTAATGACTTGTATGTTTTTCTTTAATAGCGGCATCAAGGCTATTTGTGCTTCGAACTTGGCCACGCTTAGCATATTCTTCTCTTTTGCCCAGCTGGCGTTGCCAAAGGTGACGCCTTCAACCGCAATCGTCGGGATAAGTGATGGAGCCAGTTTTAAGTCGCCGTTTATTGCGAAATCACGTCCGGTGTTGTCTTTGACTACTTGGACAAGCTGGTCTTTGTATTGATTAACATCGGTCGTAAAAATGATACCTGCTAGTGCAACGACAACGATTAATACCAGAACGATAAGAATTTTAATGATTTTCGCCATTTCTGTATCCCTTAAGAATAGTTATAGGAAGAAGCTTATTACATACAGCTAGATCTTCAATAGATTACACAGGCTCTGTGACCATGCGCACATTGTAACACCACTGATTATTGCTTTTTAATGGTCCATATACGCCACATACTCGTACGCGACGTCCAATTATTAATGTTAATTTTTAATATCCAGCCAGGTAAAGCCTGACAAGTCAGTTCGTATGACAAACCAACAGTCTCTAACTCTTTACTCCGGTTACGTTTACGAGAGGCGTACAAAACACTTTTGTCTGGATTTGTAAGCATATACTCGGCAATCTCAGCTTCATTTCTAACAGAACCAATAGTCAGTTGTTCCGTGTTATAAAAGTCGAGGTTTAATTCTGCCGGATCAGAATAAGAGCCATCCTGATCCAGTACCAATAAAATGGCGGGTTCTTTGGCGGCAATGGGCGTCAGACAATTTTGCCATAGTGCCACTTCTTTACTGGCGGGTAGTGTTAGCACCAACAGTACAAGAATGAGGTTTAATAAAACGGATATCCAAAATATTAATTGCCAGGGATATTTAATGAATTTCAATTCCATCAGTTTGAATCGTTGGTTCAGCTCGATACAGACCATGGCAAACATAACTGGCGCAAAAGGTAACAGCGGGAACAAATAGCGCATCTCTTTATGACCAAAGTAGGTATGAAAAAAGATAAACGGTATGGTCAACCAGGTTATGGGATTAGTCGGAAAAAGCACCCAAAATGCGATAACGGCAATCGGCAATAAGATGGTTAACGGCGGAATCAACTGAAAAGCAGCATAATGAATATAAAACCACCATGGCTCGTGGACTAACACACTGATGCCACCAGAAGCTGAGGTTAAGCCATCATAATGCCAATTAAAGTACTGCCAGGAACTGAGTGTCGGTTTTCCATATAACCACCAATCAAACCCCGCACCTATAACCAACACAAATATACCGGCTAAAAGTATAAAAAACAGTTGCTTAAGACTGATTCTTCGAATAGATATCATCCATAAACCAAATCCTAGCAGCATAAAGCCCACTTGATAACGCGCTAAAAATGCCAAACCTAGACACAAGCCCACCATCAAATAACGTGTTGTAGTAGCTGGCGTTGGATATACGTATAAGGCAAAACCGAGTAGGAAAAATGACGTTGCCCAACCTTCAGATGAAAAACGAACGTTGGTGAATATCATTATCCAGGAAAATAACAGGAAAAACGCAGTCCATTTAAATACAGTTTTTGAGCTTATATCCTTTGCAATGGCATTAATAAAAACGATAGTAGCAAACAGCGATATAGCAGCACTTATAAGACGATATATAAATGACAGGATAAAAGGGGATTCTATTCCTATTAAGGTCGTACCTTTAGATATCAGGTATGCCATAAAAGGCTGAAATCCGCTTCGAACGCCGGCTTCAAACTCCCACATCAAATTACTTTGCATATCCAAACCAATCTTGGATGTAGCGAAATTCAATATCTGTGCATACTCATCATCATGGTAATGACCTATGCTGAACCAGGATGCTAATACGTATATTATAATGGCAGTAGTAAGCCAATATCGTGGAATCGAATTCATACGGTTAAATATATCTGGGAAGGGACTTATTTTTATTTTTATTAAATATTATCACAATTAACAGTCCATTCTTAATTTAACATAATATACATTATGCGCAGTTGCATTATGGGGTTTGGACTCGTGGGCTATTAGGCTTATCCACTGAAAGTATCGTCTCTACTGCTTTAGAGCGTGCATTGAAGAATTTAGTCGCTGTATTTTCGTCACGATTATTTACCGACTCTACTAATTCATTTAAGGCTTTTTCAGGATCTAAAAGATCACTGACCTTGGATTGAATAGCTTCAATAGTTGATAAAGGCTCAGAGGTTTCTTCCTCTGTAAGTTCAATATTCGAATAAAGGTTTAGATTATTTTCAAGACTTGAGTAGTCCTGGTTAAGCATATAAGCGTGATAGTTCGTTTTAGGCTTACAATTAGTATCAAGGCTGGATGCCGGTAGCGTGGTGAAATGCTGATGACCTCTATCATCTACACACTGGGAGAACTCAACAGCATGAGCACTAACAGCATAAGAGTATAAAAAAACAATTAATAATAATTTCATTGGCTTAGAGTTTGTATCTATGTAAGTAATTCTAAATAATACACCATAATATGAATGAGCGACCTTAAGCATGTCAATTGAACAATTAATAGAAAAAGAATTTAAACAAGATAATAACATTCTCTATTTAAATCATGCCGCAGTATCGCCATGGCCTGGACGTACAGCTGAAGCAGTAAAGCGATTTGCTGCTGAAAACACTACTTCAGGTGCCACTAACTACCTGGTCTGGCTACAGAAAGAAGCCGAGTTACGTCAACAAATCAAGCGTTTAATAAACGCCCCATCCGTTGACGATATATCACTTTTGAAAAACACGTCAGAGGCATTGTCTGTCGTTGCAGAAGGCATAGATTGGCATTCTGGTGAGAATATCGTTAGCTCTGATGAGGAATTCCCTTCAAATAGACTACCCTGGCTTGCTCAGGCTGATAAAGGTATTGAGTTTCGTGAGATTGACCTATCTCAGGCAAATACACCCGAACAGGCATTAATTGATGCTTGTGATAGCAAAACACGGTTATTAACTATTAGTTCTGTTCAATACGGAACGGGTCGCTGTTTAGATCTTGCTCAGATTGGAGAATATTGCCGATCAAATGACATCATGTTTTGCGTTGATGCAATCCAGAGTTTAGGTGCCCTGCCTTTTGATTGTCAGGCTATTAATGCGGATTTTGTCATGGCTGATGCCCATAAATGGATGTTGGGCCCTGAAGGAATTGCTTTGTTTTACTGCCGCGCCGAAATCAGAGATTCATTGACCTTACATCAATACGGTTGGCATATGGTTAAAGATGCTGGTAATTACGCTAATAAAGATTGGCAAGTAGCTAATACGGGAAAACGATTCGAATGTGGTAGTCCTAACATGCTGGGAATTCACGCGATGTCTGCCAGTCTGTCCTTGATTGAAGAAGTTGGTACAGAGAATATATCTAATTATATTATTAAGAATAGCGCATATATTATTGATAGTATTATTAATATACCCTCTTTAAAGTTTATATCCCCAACTAAAATACCGGACTATGCCGGGATTGTTACTTTCAGTATTGAAGGTTTAGACATGTCTGAACTGTATTCCAAGCTTATGAAAAACAAGGTTATTTGTGCAAATCGTGCGGGTGGAATTCGGTTTTCACCGCATTTCTATACCAGTCAAAAGACTATCGATAAATCACTTGAGATATTAAAGTTAAATATATAATTTAATTGAATAAAGATTGGTAATTAGAAGTTGTTTTCTGGGCCAGAAGGTCAAGCTCTATACCTTTCAAAGAAGCTATGAATTCAGCTACATGACGAACATAGGCAGGTTGATTTGTTCTGCCTCTAAATGGCATTGGTGCCAGATATGGCGAATCTGTTTCAACCAGCATTTGCTCTAACGGAACTTGTTTTGCCACTTCATGCAGGTCTTTTGCATTCTTGAAGGTGACTATTCCGGAAAAAGAGATCAGAAAATTAAGATCCATAGCGGCCTGGGCAGTTTCCCAGTCTTCAACAAAGCAATGCATAACACCACCAACCTTGTCCGCGCCCTCTTCTTTTAGCACGCGAATAACATCTTCTTTTGCATTACGGGTATGAATTATGAGCGGCTTATTGATTTCTTTGGCAGCATTAATGTGGGTTCTAAACCTGTCACGTTGCCACTCCAGGTCGCCTTTACTACGGAAGTAATCAAGCCCAGTTTCGCCAATAGCGACAACCTCAACGTCACTGGCCAAAGTAAGGATGTCGTCCACGGTCACTTCATTCTGTAATTCTGTATTTGGGTGAACACCGACCGAAGCAGAGATCATAGGGTACTGTTTAGCCAAATCAATAATATCGGGCGAGCCTTCGAGATCGATGGCAACACACAGCATGTGCACAATATCGTTTTGTTTAGCGTTATTAATAATCTCATTGACCGCTAAATCTTCACTCAATAGCGGGATATGACAGTGAGAATCTATCAGAGAGGACACAGTTGGAATAAAATGTTATTAAAAATTAGTTACTTACAAAATCACATAGTGTGAGTTGGTCGATCAGACTTTAACGCACCTGCTAATTGGTTTTCAATCTTGCTCTTGGTGGCACCTTTATCCAGTTCACTGAATTGGACACCAATACCGGCTGTTTTATTACCTTGCGCCCCTTTGGGTGTAATCCAGACAACTTTTCCAGCAACGGGTAATTTATCTTTGCTATCGGTTAAGGTCAGCAACATGAAGACTTCATCGCCTAATTTGTAGGATTTTGCCGTAGGGATGAATAAACCACCATTTTTGACGAATGGCATATAAGAGGCATAAAGCGCGCTTTTATCTCGAATGGTCAGAGATAAGATACCCTGTCTTGGATCACGGCCTGCAGCCATTTATCTTTACTCCCGTTGCTCTGTTGCTATTTCGGGGTTGTTCCAATGTAAAACAACCTCTTCAAGTATACTTAATGGATTGTAATTCATTGGTCCGGCCGATTGTTGATATTTCAGTAGTACGAAATCGTAATTCCTGACCAATGCGACCAAGTCTAATGAATTTACAAGGTCTTGCAAGTCTTCTTTCAAGTCAAGGTTTATCAAATTTGCCCTTTCACGAAGTAACTTTAGGCGAATCAGATCCAGTATGATTTTCATTAGCCAGGAGAGGATATTCTCCACTCCCAAGCTCTGCCAATTACTCGCGATTTGAACCGGGTCGCAATTCTTTTTGCCCATCAATTTCAAATCCTTGATCAGGGTGAGACGAAATTTTAATTGTTCATCCTCGATCAATGTCATGGCCTTTAGTGGCCCTCCTCCTGATAGGCGCAGTAGGGCCTCTGTCGACAGTTCAGAATCATTAGTTTGCTTGCTAAGCCAACCTAATGCTGTCTCATCATAAACAGGTTTAAAATCGATCCTCTGACAACGACTTCTGATGGTTATCGGCAATTTTGAAGGCCGATGACTCAATAGGAAGAGCATCGATTGTGAAGGCGGTTCTTCCAGTGTCTTTAATAAAGCATTAGCCGTTGCACGATTCATGGCGTCCGCTGGTTCAATAATGGCTATCTTGAGCTTGCCAGAAAAACTTTTTAGTCCAACATATTCGATTAATTCACGAACCTGGGCAATTTTCAGTTGTTTGCCTGATTCTTCAGGCTCGATGATATTCAGATCAGGGTGATTGCCGGCAGCATATAACTGACAGCTCTGACATGTTCCACACGCACGGTTTGTTTCCGGGTTTTTAGATAAACAGAGAAATTGCATCGCGACAGTTTGTGCGAAACGATTTAAACCTATCCCTTCGGGCCCACATAACAAGATGGCATGCGGCATACGGTCTTGCTGTTGCATCTCCATGAAACGTTGCCATTGCTTATTTTGCCAGGGAAAAATATCGATCATAGATAATCGTGCATAATTTTTTGTATTTGTTCTTTTACATTTTCATAGATCTGCGCTGCGTCAACGATACGAAAACGATCAGATTCAAGTTTGGCCCGATCGAGATAGCAACTACGGATACGTTCAAAAAAGTCTTTTTCTTCCTGTTCAAAGCGATCAGCCTCGCTTCTTTTGCCGGCTCGACGTAAACCCATCTCAACATCAAGATCAAACAACAGTGTAAGATTGGGTTTTAAGTCACCCTGAACCCACTCTTCCAGGGTTTTTATCCGAGCTACATCTATTCCTCTGCCGCCACCTTGATAGGCATAGCTTGCATCAGTAAAGCGATCGCAAATCACTACTTTATTTGCTATCAGAGCCGGTTTAATTACTTGTTCGATATGCTGCATTCTTGCCGCAAACATTAATAGCAACTCAGTATTGTCCGTTAAGGCAATATTATTACTGTCTAATAAGATGTCGCGTATCTGCTCGCCCGTTTTTGTTCCGCCAGGTTCACGGGTCTTCACAGTTTCATGACCGGCTTTTATAAATAAATCTGCGACAAAATCGATCAAGGTGCTTTTACCTGCACCTTCAACTCCTTCAAGCGTTATAAATAAACCTTTAGTTTTCATCAGACCTTGATTGCATCATTTTTTTAATTGGTATTTTGCAACAGCACGATTATGTTCTGTTAAATTCTCTGAAAAGTAATGTGAACCATCCCCTTTTGCAACAAAATATAATGATTTACCTTCTTCCGGATGTAAGGCAGCGTGGATTGCCTCACGACCAACTAAAGCAATAGGCGTTGGTGGTAAACCCTTATAGCGATATGTGTTATGAGGTGAATCTATCTCCAGATCTTTTTTACGTATATTCCCGTCATATTGTTTCCCCATTGCATATATGACCGTCGGATCAGTTTGTAACTTCATGTTTTTGTTTAAACGACGCACAAAAACGCCCGCAATAGTACCGCGTTCACTCGCCAGTCCCGTTTCTTTTTCTATGATAGAGGCCATTACTAATGCTTCGTAAGGTGTTTGGTAAGGCAAATTCTCGGCACGTGTTTGCCATTCTTCTGCTAATACATGCTGTAATTGTTGATAGGCTCTTTGTAAAAAAGCCTTATCAGTCGTGTTTTTCGGGAAGGAATAGGTGTCAGGGAAAAATAATCCTTCCGCTACTGTTTCGGTATAGCCCAACTCCTGCATAAGCGTGTCTTCGCTGACATCAGTCAATGTATGTATAAGCAAATCCGTGGCATGAATAGCTTCCAGCATTTCTCTAATGTGCCAACCTTCAAGCAAGGTAAATGAATATTGAATTTCCTTACCAGCGACAAATACGTCCAGCAATTCTTCAGGCTTTAATCCCACTGGCAATAAATATTCTCCAGTTTTGATCTTATTTGCTTTACCGGAGTAGCGAGCAAGAATTTCAAGGTACTCTGCATTACGATTAAGACCGAGTTGACTAAGCTGCCGATTGACGTCGGAAAAAGACATCCCCGCTTCCACTGTAAATACTGCCGGACTTTCAATAGTCAGCGGTGTATCGAGGTAAGTTTTATAATCCTTATGTAATAAAACCGCGGTAATAACAGAAAAAAATAAAGCGAGCGTTATTAATCCGAGCAGGCGTTTTAACATAGCGTTGGTATAGATTGATATTTTTCTAATGACTGTCTGATTTGATGGGTGGTTTCTCCGACCTGGAAAGGTTTTTCATCAATCATTTTTATTGGCCATACACCAATAATGCTGTTGCACATAAAAATTTCATCTGCTGACATTAAGGCATCAAGTGGTGTTTTTGTTATACGCACTTCTAATTGCATTGTCGCGGCCAGTTCGATAATTTTTTGTCTAACAACACCGTTAATCCCGCTAGAGCTTAAATCCGGGGTAAGTAAAACGCTTTCAGTAACATAAAAGATATTACTCATGGTCCCTTCGATAACATTATCATTCTGATCCATGACGATGCCTTCAGCGATTGAACTTTCTTCCCATTCTGACCGGGCTAATATTTGTTCCAGACGATTAAGGTGTTTTATACCTGCCAAGCCAGGATTTATTGCATAACGATAATCACACACTCTGGTTTGCACACCCGACAATGAGTTTTCATGCGCATAGTCAGGCCATGGATACAAAGTAATTATCCTGCTGCTGTTATTGTCTTTTGGCGTGGCATAACCACGACCGCCCTGCCCTCGAGTAATGATGATCTTAATGACACCCCTTTCGATTGATTTAACCAATCGAGCAGCTTCTTCGAGTAATTTAGTTTCAGCAACTGGCTGGATATTTAATCGACTACAGCCCACATTTAATCTGGCAATGTGTTCATCCCAGCATAATAGCTGTTCATGCTCAACGGCAATGGTTTCAAACAAGCCATCGCCGTATTGCAAACCACGATCAAGCAAGGAAATTTCATCACTCGACTTACCATTTACAAAGGATTTGAGTGCCATGTGTATTTGTAATCTATACAGCTAAGTTATTTTTTTAAAAACGAGAGACCCATTGGTGCCACCGAAACCAAATGAGTTAGAAAGCGCAACATCGATTTTCATTTCCCGTGCGGTATGAGGAACATAATCTAAATCACATTCAGGATCAGGATCATCAAGATTAATTGTTGGTGGTGCGACCTGATCGCGAATCGCTAATATCGAGAATATGGCTTCCACGCCACCAGCGGCACCCAATAAATGACCAATCATCGATTTAGTGGAACTGACAGCCACCGATTTTGCATCATCCTTAAAGACTCGTTTTACTGCCATTGTTTCTGCGATATCCCCCGCCGGGGTCGACGTACCATGTGCATTAATATAGTCAACTTCATTGTAATTAACAGCGCCGTTTCTTAAGGCGTTTATCATGCAGTTCGCCGCACCTTCGCCATTCACAGATGGTGCAGTCATATGATAAGCATCTCCACTCATGCCATAACCGGCCACTTCCGCATAAATATTTGCGCCCCTTTTTCTGGCGTGCTCATATTCTTCCAACACAACGACACCTGCACCATCACTCAATACAAAACCATCTCTTCCCTTGTCCCAGGGTCGACTTGCCCGTTCGGGTTCATCATTTCGGGTTGAGAGCGCTCGAGCTGATGCAAAACCAGCTACTCCATTTTCGGAACTTGCCATTTCTGCACCACCAGCGATCATGACATCCGCATCACCATATTCAATTAATCGAGCGGCATCACCGATGTTGTGTGTACCTGTTGTGCAGGCAGTTGAAATAGCGAAATTAGGTCCTTTTAATCCGTACATAATGGAAAGATGCCCAGAAATCATATTGATGATATTGCTTGGAATAAAGAAAGGTGAAACTTTTCTTGGTCCGCCCTTAATAAAATCGCGAGTGCCTTTTTCAATACCAGGTAAGCCTCCAATGCCTGAACCAATCGCAACACCAATGCGTGATGCATTTTCATCGGTAACTTCTAGACCAGAATCTGTAAGCGCTTGAATGCCTGCAGCAAGACCGTAATGAATAAAAGGATCCATTTTCTTTTGTTCTTTTTTAGGGATGTAGTGATCAACATCGAGATTCTTGATAGAACCACCGATACGAACACTAAACTCAGAGGTGTCAAAATGTTCTATCAGGGCAATACCACTTTTACCCGCGAGAATATTATTCCAGCTTTCAACTACATTATTCCCAACAGGCGTTACCATGCCCAGACCTGTTACTACTACTCGACGTTTACTCACTCGACAATACCTGTAGTTATTTAAACTGATATTCAGATAATGATTATCACAATCTGAAATTACAACCGTAAAATAAAAAAGCCGCGCAAGAGATCTATCAATACGCGGCCTTGTGTGTCCTTTTTATTTTTGGTTATTCTAGATGTGCATTGATGTAACTAACTGCCTGGTTAACTGTAGTTATATTTTCAGCTTCTTCATCGGGAATTTCAGTTTTGAATTCTTCTTCCAATGCCATAACCAATTCTACCGTATCCAGAGAATCTGCACCTAGATCATCTACGAAAGATGCTTGATTAGTAACCTCATCTTCTTTAACGCCCAGTTGTTCTACAACGATTTTTTTTACGCGTTCTTCAACACTACTCATGATTAATAAATCCTCCCTTAGCGGCTCATTGGCCGTTTTTCGTGTGCTAAGTTTAGTGAAATGAAATCTTCTTGCAACTTAGATTATTGACAGATATATATATTCTTATATATCAGTGTTTTAAATATATTTTTTAATGTTAATTATAGACTCTACCCCATATACATCCCACCATTTACGCTAATAGTTTGTCCGGTAATATAGGCCGCTTCATCTGATGCTAAAAAATCAACTGTACTAGCTATTTCATCTGCTTGCCCTAAACGTCCCAAAGCAATTTGATTTAACACGGAATCACGAACTTCAGAACTCAATTCATTTGTCATGTCAGTTTCAATAAAACCTGGCGCCACGGCGTTTACAGTAATGCCTCTTGAACCAACTTCTCTCGCTAAAGATCGAGTGAAACCGATCATACCGGCTTTTGATGCAGAATAATTTGTTTGTCCAGCATTGCCTGACAAACCAACAACGGAACTAATATTAATTATTCGGCCATAACGTGCTTTCATCATTGCACGTAAACATAGTTTTGTAACACGGTACATCCCGGTTAAATTAGTATTAACAACATCTTCCCATTCATCATCTTTCATACGCATCAATAAATTATCACGCGTGATTCCGGCATTATTAACAAGTATACCGGGGGCATTGAATTGCTTCAGTTTGCTTTCAAAATCCTCAACTGAGGACTTGTCGGATATATTCAATATCAGTCCTGTACCAGCCAGATTGGCGTCCGTAAGACTTTTTGTGATTAGATTGGCTGATGCTTCTGTAGTAGCTGTACCAATCACAAAGGCACCTTGTTCTGCAAATTTATTAGCAATGGCTTTGCCTATGCCACGACTGGCACCAGTTACAATTACTGTCTTATCTTTATATTTTTCAATCATCTTATGTTTCTCTTAAATTATGCTAATGCTTTTAAAAGAGAATCTGCATCATGAATTGATGATATATCCAGTTCTCTATCTATACGCTTAATTAACCCAGATAAGATTTTGCCGGGACCACATTCAACCACCCTGGTTACACCCATATTTTTTATACTATTTATGCAATCAACCCATAGTACTGGTTTATATAATTGTTCCAGTAATGCCGCTTTGATTTCATCGGCCGTTGATTTCACTACAGCATCAACATTTTGTAATACGGGTATTGTGGCATCATTAAATGTAATTTTATTCAATGTTTCAGCAAATTCATCGGCGGCCTCTTTCATAAGCAGACAGTGAGAAGGCACACTGACGGGCAAGATCATTGCACGTTTTGCTCCGGCATCTTTTGCAGCATTAATAGCTCTTTCGACAGCCGCCTTATGACCTGCGATTACAACTTGTCCGGGTGAATTATAATTTGCAGCAGACACAATTTCATCTTCTGCACTATCATTACAAACCTTAACAATCTGAGCATCATCTAATCCGAGAATTGCTGCCATTGCACCCATGTTATTAGGCACGGCTCTTTGCATACATCGGCCTCTTTCAGCCACAAGCGCGATACTATCTTCAAAACTTATCACGTCGGCACAAACCAGCGCTGTATATTCTCCGAGGCTATGACCTGCTAACACTGTCGGTTTTACATCAATGTTTTTGCACCAGGCAGACCATATTGCATAAGCGGAAACCAGTAATGCGGGTTGGGTTATTTCGGTTTGATTAAGTTTTTCTTCTGGATCTGAAGTTATAATTTCCAGTAGATCGTAACCTAAAATATCTGATGCGATAGCGAATGAATTATTAATATCGGGGTATTTTTCAAGCACACTATCCATCATGCCTAAAGACTGGGAACCTTGACCTGGAAATACGACGGCAAGTTTGGAACTACTACTCATTTTTATTTTTTATAAACAGTTGAAAATCAATTAATAACGTAACAGTACAGAACCCCAGGTAAAACCACCACCAAATGCTTCCAACAAAACTGTTTCATTTGCTTTGATTCGGCCATCTCTGACGGCAACATCAAGCGCTAACGGCACTGATGCAGCTGAAGTATTACCGTGCTGATCAACAGTAACAATGACACGGTCCATAGACATGCCTAGTTTTTTGGCAGTAGCAGAAATAATACGTGTATTGGCCTGATGCGGTACCAACCAGTCGATATCTTCTTTTTGCATAGAGTTTGCTTCAAGCGTCTCGTCAACGATTCGACCCAGCGTATTTACTGCAACTTTAAATACTTCATTACCTTGCATGGTGACAAATGCTTTCTCTGCTTTAAGCATGTCATAGTTCGATGAAATACCAGCAGGGACTTTTAACAAATCCTGATATTGACCATCTGCATGGATATGAGTTGATAAAATACCCGGTGTTTCACTTGCCTGAAGAATTACAGCGCCAGCTCCGTCACCAAAAATTACAGATGTATTTCTGTCTTTCCAATCAATAATACGTGAGACACACTCAGCGCCTATAACAAGAGCACACTTTGCGTTGCCATTACTTATAAATTGATCGGCGACACTCATTGCATATATAAACCCGGTACAAACAGCCTGTATATCAAATGCCGGGCAGCCATGAATATCTAAACGTTGCTGTAGCAGGCATGCTGTACTTGGAAAGATAAGGTCAGGGGTGGTTGTGCCGATAATGATTAAATCTATATCATCATTTTTTATGCCTGCAGCTTCTATGGCAGATAATGCCGCTTTTTCAGCAAGGTCACAGGTGCTTTCATCATCAGCTGCTATATGACGCTTTTCGATACCGGTTCTGGAACGTATCCATTCGTCTGAGGTATCGACCATTAATTCCAGGTCTGCATTAGTAAGAATGCGTTCAGGCAAATATGAGCCTGTACCTGTTATTTTTGAATACATTAAAGACTTTGCCTGTCGATCAACAATTGTTCCAGTTTCGCATTAATTTTTTCTGGAACATTATGTTCTACTTCGATGATGGCTTCTTGAATTGCAGTGGCAAACGAATCCCTGTCTGCTCCGCCATGGCTTTTGATAACAATCCCTCTCAGGCCTAGTAATGAAGCACCATTATATTGTTTTGGATCAATTTTTCGTTTTAATGATTTAAGCACTGGCAAAGATACCAGGGCTGCAAATCTTGAATATATGTTACTTTTAAATTCCAGTGTTGCATGATAACGGAGAAATTCAGCCAAACCTTCGCTTGCTTTTAAGGCGATATTTCCAACAAAACCATCACATACAATCACATCAACTTCACCAGTATATAAATCAGTGCCTTCAACGAAACCAATATAATTCAAATGACTTTCTGTCAATAAAGTCGCCGCTTGTTTAACGCGGTCATTACCCTTGATATCTTCTTCACCTACGTTGAGTAGGGCTATGGTTGGCTCTTCATTACCTTCAACAGCACTGGCTAATTGCGCACCCATAATTGCAAATTGAAATAATTGCTCGGAACTTGAATCAACATTGGCACCTAAATCCAGAACATGTGTATGACCATTCTTACCCGGCAAGGTAGTGCATATTGCTGGTCTGTCCATTCCAGGTAACATTTTTAAAACAAATCTTGATGTAGCCATTAATGCGCCTGTATTGCCCGCACTTACACAGGCACCGGCGTGACCGTCACGCACGAGCTCGATAGCGATCCTCATTGAAGATTCTTTTTTATTTCGCAGTGCTTGTGAAGGAGGCTCATGCATCTCAACTACTTCAGATGCATGAACGATATTGATGCGTTCGTTATTGAGCGCATTATGCTTTTTTAGCTGTTCAATAATGAGATCTTCTTTACCAACCAGTGATAAGCATAGTTCACTATTTTTTTTGAGCGCAAAAAGCGCGGCGGGCACAATTTCTGATGGGCCAAAGTCGCCACCCATTGCGTCAATTGCAATTGTAGTTTTCGAAGGCATAGTCTATCCAGAGTTATTTCTATAGTCTCTGGAGAGCACCAGAATAGACAATCAGGTCAATTATTCCTGACTGCCTTTTACATTGATGACTTTCTCACCTCGATAATATCCATCCGGGCAAATATTGTGACGTAAATGTACTTTACCTGAGGTAGGTTCCACCGATAGCGTTGCTGAAGACAAGGCATCATGTGAACGACGCATATCACGTCTTGAGCTTGATTTTTTCGTTTTTTGAACTGCCATGAGTACTAGTCTCCTGAAAATTTAACTAATTATATTGATTAATCTTTATCTTTTATTAAAGCCGCTAAACCAGAAAACGGATTTAGTTTTGCCTCTGCATTAATTCGTTCCAAGTCTTCTATCGCTGTGCACTGATCCAATGGATGAAGCGCAGAAAGCGGGATAGATAACAACAACTCATCCTCAACCAGCTCTTCGACCGTAATAAGACTGTCATTGAGTTGTAAGGGTTCATATTCTCTCGCTAATGAATCAAATGCATCTTCATCATCATTCACTACCCCTAGCAACGAGCTTTTATTAATCTCGACTTCAACCGGTTTAAAACACCGCTGACATTGAAGTATTAACCGAGACTCAATACTGCTCCCAACTACGCAAACTCCAGCTTCATCATAATCGAAGGTCAGGCTGTATTTCAGTTCCCCCTTGTTTTCCAGCAAAAGCCCTTTCAGGCGGGCCAATGAACCGAGTTGTAAGCTACCTACAATTCTTTCTTTGGCTTTTGCTAGACGCAATGGATTTATAGATCGCGATTGGTCAGTAGGCATCAGGCGGCGAATTTTATCGATAGACCCCTAAGGTGTCAAAATATTATCGCCGTATTCCTGTTAAATAACTGACTTATTTGATATTTATTACAATTTGTCCAAAATACAGCGCAAATTATCCTTTTCGAGAGCTCATATTAGCGTGAACAACATCATACTTGCTTCGTCTTCACCGTATCGTAAGACATTATTGGAACGTCTCCAGATTAACTTTACGACGGAATCTCCCGATATAGATGAGCAGTCTATACAGGGAGAGACTGTATATGACTTCGTCCTGAGGTTGGCTGAGACAAAAGCAAGCCATATTGCCGCAAAATCTAGCGATGCTATTGTCATAGGCTCAGATCAAGCGCTTGAATGTGAAGGCAAGATTTTGGGCAAACCCGGTGATCACGCTACGGCCAAGCGACAGTTAATGGCAATGAGTAACAAGACGTTGTCATTTTTTACTGGCCTTTGCGTAATCAACACCCGTACAAATAATATGCAAAAGGATGTCATCATTTACCAGGTAACTTTCAGAAACCTGAAAGAATCTGAAATTGAAGCCTATTTGATTAAAGAACAACCTTATAATTGTGCAGGTAGTTTTATGTCGGAAAAACTGGGTGTCAGTTTGGTAGAACGAATGCAAGGAGATGATCCTACTGCATTGATTGGTTTACCATTAATCAGCCTGTGCAAAATGTTGCGTCATCAAGGCGTCAAGCTCCCATAAACATTACTGTAACCGCATTGAATCATTCAAACTATGCAACATTGCTGAACCCATTTGTTTAGCAAATCGATCTAGATAATTTTCATGTTTTGTATAATCAATGATATCTTCAGCACCAATTACATCACGAGCAACTTGACTGGCACTCGCGAGTTCATCAACTAATCCGAGTTTGATCGATTCCTCTCCAGACCAAATCAAGCCTGAAAATAGTCTTTCATCCTCTGCTAGTCGATCACCTCTACCTTCTTTCACCACATTAATAAATTGTTGATGAATTTCATTTAATAGATCTTGTACATGCTCTTCTTCATCCGCTTTGAGCGGCTGAAAAGGGTCCATGAAACCTTTGTTTTTACCCGCATGCAATAATCGTCGCTCAACGCCCAATTTATCTATAGCATCAACAAAACCAAAACCAGCCATAATAACGCCTATAGAACCAACAATACTTGCCTTATTAGCGTAAATCTTGTCTGCTGCCGCAGCGATGTAGTAACCACCAGAAGCGCACATATCGCTAATCACTGCGTAAACTGGAATCTCAGGATATTCTTTTTTAAGACGTTTAATTTCATCATTGATATACCCCGCTTGAACCGGACTGCCACCGGGACTATTTATTCGTAATATTATCCCTTTTGTATTCTCATCCTTAAAAGCTTTTCTTAAGCCAGTGACAACATAGTCTGCTCTTGCTTCTGAATCAGCAGCAATGACGCCGTTAATTTCAATTAGCGCGGTATGTTTATCACTACTAAAGGTGCCTGTATCAGTATTATTAACAAAATAAATTATCAGAAACGTGAGCAGATATAAGGCGAATAACAATTTGAAGAAAATACCCCAGCGTCGATTACGACGTTGCTCACTGAGAACCTCTCTAGCCAGTTCATTAACGAGTGATTTTTCAAAATTATTTTGATCATTATATTCTTTATTATCAGCCATATATATATTATACTTAATGTTAATTATTTGTTAGTGTGATGCGATTATAGGGTTTAAGTCAAACTATTAATATCAGTCTTTAAAGAATTACCAAATATGACAATATTTTGGAGATTCTGTTCATGATTTTGTATCACTCAGTTTTTCTATGAAATTGACCAATTTCGTCTCAAGCGGCGCATCGATGATTAATGGCTGTTGATTGACTGGTGATCTTAGTTTTAAGGTTTTTGCGTGCAAAAACATTCGTTTTAAACCTCGTTTTTTGTATTCCTGATTGATTGACCGATCACCATATTTCATATCCCCTATTACCGGGTGATCTATAGATGCACTGTGCACACGAATTTGATGGGTTCGACCAGTTATTAACTTTATATTGACCAGGGTGGCCGATGGAAAGACCTGGTCGCGACTGATAATGGTAGTTGCCGACTTACCGTTTTCATCTATCTTAACGATACGTTCTCCCGAACTGACTGAATTCTTACTTAAAGCGCTATTAACAGTTATCTCTTTATCAGCCAGGCACCCGGCTAGAAGAGCGCAATATGATTTTGCAACTTCATTGTTGTTTATAGCTTCGTGCAATTTTCTTAATACAGGTATATTTTTAGCCAGCATTAGACATCCAGACGTATCTTTGTCCAGTCGATGTACTAATTCCAGCTTTTCATAGTCGCCGCCCATCGATCTAAATGCTTCTATGACCCCATGTGCCTGTCCACTACCACTATGGACGACTATCCCTGCTGGTTTATTAATAACTATCAGGCCTTCATCTTCATAAATGATGGCATCGCTTATTTTCTGTTGCAGCGAACGAGTCGGAATCGTAACTCCACGCTCATCAAGAAAGATCGGGGGAATTCGTACATTGTCTCCTTCCACCAACTTATATGTCTGTTTAATCCGCCCACTATTGATTCTAACCTCGCCTTTACGCAACATTTGATAGACGCGAGATTTAGGAATTCGACCAAAATAACGGATGAGAAAATTATCAATTCGTTGGCCTGCATTGTCAGATGTTATAACTACCTGTTTTGAATTGATTTTTTTTAAATGGTTTTGATTCATTTTTTGCTCATTTTATTGCTGTAAACCAGCAAGATTGCTATATTATGCGGCTCAAACTTGGCATTCAGATTTAGACTCATCACAGTCAGTGTATAATGCACAAAACTGGTGCGAAACAATTTTAAAGTTTGGTCATAGAAATGGTCAGGATGATAAAACTAAAAATATCATTCCAAAAGAATATTTTACGTAATATACATTGAATACTGAGGATATATTACAAACCATAATTATGTAACAGGTGGTGTTTGGGGATTAAATAAAAAGTATTCGAAATAATGCGAATACATGAAGTCCAAACATAGGGTTGTAATTATGCTCAACCCAAACAAAATGAGCAAAAATAAGTGTCCGCGCTCCCAACGCAAACCACACATTTGATAAAAATCATACGTGGTAATGCAATTAAGGTAGAGCGAGGCTTAAGGAATAATAACAATGAAACGTATGCTGATAAATGCATCTCAGCCGGAAGAGGTGCGTGTCGCACTTGTAGATGGGCAACGATTATATGACCTCGATATAGAATCAGTTGGTCGAGAGCAAAAAAAATCCAATATTTATAAAGCACGAGTAGTTCGAATAGAACCAAGTCTTGAAGCCGCATTTGTTGACTATGGCGCTGATAGACATGGTTTCTTACCTTTTAAAGAAATAGCCCGCAGTTTTTTCAAACCTGAACAGGCAGATAATCCGCGATCTGGTCGAATTAGTATCAGTGATGCAATTAGCGAAGGTCAGGAATTTATTGTCCAGATAGAAAAAGAAGAGCGCGGCAACAAAGGTGCCGCATTAACTACTTTTGTTAGCCTGGCTGGACGATACCTTGTACTCATGCCAAATAATCCTCGTGCCGGGGGCGTTTCCAGACAAATCGAAGGTAGTGATCGCTCAGAGGCTCGCGATGCAATGAGTGGTCTGGTCGTTCCTGAAGGGATGGGACTTATATTAAGAACCGCTGGAGTCGGTAAATCATCAGAAGAACTACAATGGGATCTGGACTATTTATCTCAGCTTTGGGCAGCAATTAGTACCGCTTCCGAGGAACGCCCTGCTTCTTTTCTTATCTATCAGGAAAGCGAAGTTATTATTCGCGCCATTCGTGACTATTTACGAAAAGATATTAATGAGATATGGATTGATGACCCTGAGGTACATAAACGCTGCCATGATTTTATGACTCAGGTCATGCCCCATAATCTGGAAAAATTGAAACTTTATAAGGATAGCGACCCCCTTTTCACTCGTTATCAAATTGAATACCAGATTGAGACCGCATTCTCGCGAGAAGTCCGCTTACCATCTGGTGGCGCTGTCATTATAGATCACACCGAAGCATTAATTTCTATTGATATAAATTCAGCCCGAGCGACTAAAGGCAGTGATATTGAAGAAACTGCATTTAATACCAATCTGGAAGCTGCTGAAGAGATCGGACGACAACTACGACTACGCGATATCGGCGGTCTAATTGTCATTGATTTTATTGATATGTTGAATACTCGCAATCAGCGTGAAGTTGAAAATGCTATGCGTGAAAGTCTGAAAATGGACCGTGCTCGTGTTCAGGTAGGTCGGATATCCCGTTTTGGTCTGCTTGAAATGTCACGCCAACGACTCAGACCGTCTTTAGGTGAATCAAGCCAGATACCCTGCCCTCGTTGTGATGGTCAAGGAACTATTCGTGATGTTGAATCATTAGCACTTTCAATACTGCGCATTATCGAAGAAGAAGCGATGAAGGACATGACAGCAAAAGTAGTTGTTAGAGTACCTGTAGATGCAGCAACATTTCTGTTGAACGAAAAAAGACAACCCATAAGTGAAATTCAACACCGTCTGGATGTTGAAATCCTGGTAATTCCGGATTCACTAATGGTTACCCCCCAATATTCAGTTCAAAGAATAAGATTAAGTGAAGCCAAACAAAGTGAACACCAAATGGCTAGTTATAAGCTTGAAGACGATGACAAAATCAATACTTCTAATAACGTTATAAACCCTGAGAAAAAAGGTGTTCTTGAGCAACCTGCAGTTAAACAATTTGTGCCCGCGTCACCCGTACCGGTTACTGCAATCAAAAATAAGTCTAAGGGTTTGATCGCAAGATTATTTGGTAGTTTGTTTGGTGTGCCTGACGAAAAGAACGAGTCAACGACAAAGCCTACCAATACTCGACGTCAGAGTAATCGTCCAAGGAATGACCGCAATAATGACTCTAGTCGCGATAAACAAAGACGAAATCCAAATTCTAATCCTAATGCTAATCCGAACAATCAACAGCGAAACAGAAAGCCGCGTGATAACAAGGATAATACCCCTGAAAATAGTGCTGATGCTGCTAAACGCAATTCGAATTCAGGATCACGTCGCGGACGCCGTGGTGGTCGAAGACGTAAACAGGAAAATGTTAATAACGATACAAGTAATCAAGCCAATACCGTTACTAATCTAGGTGAGAATAATAAGTCTGCGAATACTGGTGCTGAAAATAATAAGCCTGGTAATACAAGTGCTGAGATTAATGCTGTTGAAAACAAAGCAACTCATCAGGTAAGTAATGATTCGGCTAATGAGAATAATTCATCCGAGAGAAATAACCATAACGCTCATAATAACCAGTCTGAAACACCTAAACCTGTTGAAAATAATTCAGTTGATAAACAGATAGATAAAGTTAGCAGTAATACTACTCCAGATAGGAGCAATGAAGCATCACAAATTGCAACTTCCGAAAAGCCTGCGCAAAATCAAAATAGTGTCAGCAATAATCATGTGGATTCAACCCCTAATGATATTCAAACGCAAGCACCCAAAGCACCCATAAATGATAATCAGCAAGCTAAAGTGGCCGTACCGGAGGAAGTAAACAAGAATTGATGTATCAATGCTCTCGGGTAGCATGAAATTTAATATCAGGCCAGCGTTCTATTGTTAAATTAAGATTAACCATGGAAGGTGCCAGATAAGTTAAGTGTTTGCCCCCATCAAGAGCAATGTTATCACTGGCTTTTTTACGAAATTCATCGAGCATTTTATTGTCGTGGCATTCAATCCAGCGGGCGGCCACGACAGGAATATTGTCATATGAACACTCGACGCTATATTCTTCTTTCAGGCGCCAGGCAACAACATCAAACTGAAGTATACCGACTGCACCAAGTATCAAATCATTTCTATTAAGCGGCCTGAATATCTGGGTTGCGCCTTCTTCACCTAATTGGGTCAACCCTTTTTGTAGTGCTTTCAACTTTAAAGGATCGCGTAATTGGACACGTCTGAATAATTCAGGCGCAAAATGAGGTATTCCAGTGAAATTTAGTTTTTCACCCTGAGTAAATGTATCACCTACCTGTATCGTGCCATGATTATGCAGACCAATAACATCTCCGGACCATGCTTCTTCTGCTTGTTCACGATTTCCGGCCATAAAAGTCAATGCGTTTGATATTTGAACATCTCGCCCTAACCTTACATGGTGAATTTTCATGCCTCTTTGGTAGTTACCCGAACATAAGCGGAGAAATGCAATTCTATCCCGATGAGCAGGATCCATATTGGCCTGTATTTTAAATACAAACCCACTTAACTTTTCTTCTTCGGATCCAATTTTACGTTCTTCAGCATCCCGAGCCTGTGGGTATGGAGCATGCTCAATCAAACAATCCAGAAATTCTTCAATACCGAAATTATTTAACGCAGTCCCAAAAAACACAGGTGTGATTCGACCTGATAAAAAATCATCCTTATTAAATACATCGTAAACACCTTGAATTAATTCAATCTCTTCATCGATGTCATTAATTTGATCGCCCAATATTTGTTTTGCGTCTTCACTATGCAAACCGGCAATTAATTTTCCATGATTAACACCGGCTTTTTTATCATACAAACGCAAACTGTCATCAATTAAATTATAAATGCCTTTCAACCTTGAACCCATTCCGATCGGCCAGGTAAAAGGCACACACTTTATGCCAAGTTCTGCTTCAATCTCGTCCAGCAGGTCAATTGGCTCTTTGCCTTCTCGATCCAGCTTATTAATAAAAGTAATAATGGGGGTGTCTCTTAAACGACAAACATCCATCAACTTAACAGTTCGTTCTTCTACGCCTTTAGCAACATCTATTACCATCAATGCAGAATCAACGGCAGTTAGCGTACGGTAGGTATCTTCAGAGAAATCTGCGTGCCCGGGGGTATCTAACAGATTAACAACCTTATCTTTATATTCAAATTGCATTACAGAACTGGTGACAGATATACCTCTCTCCTTTTCCATTTGCATCCAGTCTGATGTGGCATGACGATCTGATTTTCTGGACTTAACTGTTCCGGCCATTTGAATTGCACCACCGAATAATAAAAGCTGTTCCGTAACGGTTGTTTTACCCGCATCCGGATGAGAAATTATCGCAAAGGTACGTCTTTTTTGAGTTTGCGCGCGTTGATTTGACATCTACTTGGTAGTCTTAAAGAGGTAAAATTAATTTGATGAAAATGCTGTTATATTAATCAGCCTTTTCATTTCGCTAACTGCTTCTGTTAATCCGGACAAAACAGCGCGAGAGATAATACTATGCCCAATATTTAATTCCAGTATATCTGCTATAGCTGCTATTTCTATTACATTAGTATAATTTAAACCATGACCAGCATTCACCTTCAGTCCAATTTTGGTCGCAAATTCAACAGATTTTATTATTCTATCCAATTCCACTGCCTTGCTCTTATCATCAACTGTATCGGCATAATGTCCGGTATGTATTTCTATATAAGGTGCGCCAGATTCTGCTGCAGCCTGTATTTGTTTTTCATCTGCATCAATAAATAAAGAAACCCTTATTCCTGATTCATTTAAGCGCTGACAACTTTCTTTTATACGTGGTAATTGAGCAACGACGTCAAGGCCTCCTTCTGTTGTTAGCTCCTCACGTTTTTCTGGCACTAGACAACAAAATTGTGGCTTTATTGATTCAGCAATCAGCATCATCTCATCAGTTAACGCCATCTCAAGGTTCATTGGTGTTAGCAAAGTATCTTTTAAAATACGAACATCTCTTTCCTGAATATGTCGACGATCTTCGCGTAGATGTACAGTTATTGAATCTGCTCCCGCCTGTTCTGCTAGATGAGCAGCACTGACTGGATCAGGATAACGTGTCCCACGAGCCTGACGAAGCGTTGCTATGTGATCAATATTTACACCAAGTAACATAAGAATAAATTTTAGAATTGAAAAATGATATTGTAACGATAATCAATTTGCAGGTACATCAACTCGTTAGTTTGTTTTTAATATAAGCCTCATATAATTGCCGACTGGCTAAAGGTTTGTCTCCCAGATATTGCTTTAATAATGACCTTAATAAAATTTTTGCTTCATTTTTATTTTTATTGTCCAACAAGGTTTCATTATTTAACTCTATTAGAGTTTTACCTGAAACAACAATACCGTTTGCCTGTACGTCAGAACAAGGACCAATATCAAGTTTATAGTAGTAGTTATCTCCAGCAACAACAGGGCTTCCAGTGCTCTGATCCTGGTCAAAAATCACACCATAACCTAACGACTGTAATAATATTTTTTCAAAATATCGTAATAACGCCTGATCAGTATTATCAGCAGCCAGCTCAAAAATAGTTGCATCATAAGAGTCAAATAGTTCAGGATGCGACTCATGCTTGTGTAGTAACCTCAATACGATCTCATTCATATAAAAGCCGGTCATCATCTGCTGAGGACTCATTGAGTTCATTGTCGATGCTATTTCGACGTCAATCAATGTGCCTAACTCAGACCTGCTGACCCAAGACATAAGGTATTTTTGGTAAAGGTTGAAATTTATACCCTGATGTTTTTTATTTCTCTTGGCACCTTTTGCAACAAGGCTGACGCGGCCATACTCTCTGGACATAACCTCCAGAATAAGACTGCTTTCACGATAATCTCTACTATGTAAGATATAACATGGTGTAAGATCGACTTTCATTCAAAATGATACAAATCAAAATCTATTCGTAATAACCAAATTGTTTTAATGCTTGTTCCGAATCAGCCCATTTGCTTTTAACTTTAACCCAGGTCTTTAAATTTATTTTTTTTCCATACAACCTTTCCAGTTCAAGCCTTGCTGCTTGACCTACTGCTTTTAATACCTTGCCTTCTTTTCCAATGATTATTGATTTTTGTCCTTTCTTTTCAACCCAGATGCAAGCATGAATATGTATGATATTTTCATCTTCTTTAAATTCATCGATTGTTATAGATAAACGATAAGGCAGTTCGTCACTAAGTCGCGAAATTAATTGCTCTCTTATAAACTCTGCAGCAAAAAATCTTTCATTACGATCAGTGATTTGGTCTTCCGGGAATTGTGCTGGCGCAACCGGCAGGTCTCTGACAATTAATGATTCCAAATCAGCTAAACCATTTTCTTTTATTGCTGAAACTGGAATTATTTCCTTAAACTCAATCATCCCGGAGATTGTTTCGATATAAGATAACAACTGACTTTTATCAGAAACTTTATCTATTTTATTGATCACCAGAAATAACTTGTTTGATGAGATATTTTTTAACGCTTCAACAACATTCTCATCTAATTCGTTCCACTTCAATGCTTCAACAATAAATAAGACGATATCGATATGATCGAGTGAGTGTGATACTTCACGATTCATATGCCTATTTAAGGCTAAGGTGGGTTGTTTTTGCAATCCCGGAGTATCGATAAATATTATTTGCGATTCGGGAGATGTTTTTATGCCTTGTAGATTCCAGCGGGTCGTTTGCGGTTTTCTGGAAACAATACTCAATTTTTGGTCAATAAGATGATTTAATAGCGTTGATTTTCCAACATTAGGTCTGCCAACAATGCTTACATAGCCTGTTTTGAATTCATCCATATTTAATTTTTCAACTCGTTTGATGACAGCATCGCTATGACTTTTTTTGCTACTGCCTGTTCTGCTTTCCGTTTGCTCTTTCCTTTCGCTAAAATAACTTCATCAAATAAATCGACTTTACATGAGACAGTAAATTCAGGTTCATGTGATGAGCCTACTTCCGAAATCACTTCATACACAGGGACGTTTTCTTTGCGGGACTGGAGATATTCTTGTAATTGCGTTTTGGCATCTTTTTTAATATCTGAAGTTTCTATTTTATCAAGGTGCGATTTGTACAAGTTGAGTATAAATTCACGGCACAAGTCAATATTTGAGTCAAGATAGATGGCCCCTATCAGGGCTTCAAGCGTGTTGGCCAAAATCGAATCCCGTCGCCAACCACCACTTTTTAACTCCCCTGTGCCCAGTCTTATCTCATTTGAAAGTTGAATTTCCCTACTGATTACCGCGAGCTTTTCCCCTTTGACCAAGGATGCCCTTAATCTCGTTAAATCACCCTCAGATGCCTTTGGAAATTTGTGATAAAGCGCGTCAGTTATAATAAACCCTAATATTGCATCACCCAGAAATTCAAGTCTTTCATTATTATGATTTCCTATACTACGATGTGTCAGAGCCTGCTCTAACAGACTCTTATCTTTGAATATATAATCAATAAAATTACTTATTGTGGCGCACTCCCGGTCAGCTCAATGGTTTCATCTACATCCATCATAAGAAATATATTTTTAAAGAGTTTATTACTAGCCTGATATTTCACGTTCAAGTATTTCTTTTTGCCATCTTTAGACTTTTGAACATTGACCAATTCTTTTACTGACTTATCTGTAAATCGTTCCACATTATTAAGTTCCACATTTCGTAGGAATATTTTTCTAGCCTCTTTTGTGGTTGTTCTCAGCTTTGGATCTGCATTGGCTACCGATTGCATACCACTAGTAACGGCAAAATACTCGTTATACAAAGGAAACGCTGTTAAACCAAATAATACAAAACAAGCTAGCATTGCCAATATAATAAATATGCCAAGTGCTGTCATTCCACCCTGTCGTTGAGAAATATGTTTCATAATGCCCCTGAATTAATTAAAGATTATTTGATCATTGTACCAATTCGATGAAAATCTACACCACCATTCTTAGTGTCCCAATTCATCCAAATCATAAAGGCGCGTCCGACGAGATTCTCATCTGGCACGAACCCCCAAAAACGACTGTCTTTACTATTATCTCTATTATCACCCAAAACAAAATAATGGCCCTCTGGCACATGAACTTCCAGTTCCTGCGATAACCTGTTTGGAGATACCAGTATTTCGTGGTCTATATCGTCCAAATGTTCGATTCTCAAAGAGACTCCATCCATCATCAGGCCTGAACCATGGGCATTATAACGTCCATTCATGGACTGTGTAACCGATATATCATTGATATATAGAGTTTTATCCTTATAAGTAATTTTATCCCCGGGTAATCCAACAACTCGTTTAATAAATGGAATACTTGGGTCTTCAGGATAACGAAACACAACAATGTCGCCTCTTTCAGGCGTTTTGTTCTCAATGATCTTGTAATTGAGCACTGGTAATCGTATACCATAATCGAATTTATTCACCAGGATGAAATCACCTATTAGCAGGGTTGGCATCATTGAACCTGATGGAATCTTGAAAGGCTCGAATATAAATGAACGGAGTATTAAGACGATAAGGAAAATAGGAAAAAATGATTTTGCGTATTCTACAATGAGAGGCAATTTCAATTGCTCCTCACTCTTGGATGCATGTTCGGCATCGTCAGAGGAAATAGCTGATTTATCACGAGCAGGTGCAAAAACAAGATTATAGATTAACCAGATAAACCCACTGATCAGGGTTAAGAACACTAATAATGCTGAAAAATCAAAATTCATTTATCTTTACCTACATGAAGGATTGCCATAAAAGCCGATTGTGGTATTTCAACAGAACCAAATTGTTTCATGCGTTTTTTACCGGCCTTTTGTTTTTCAAGTAATTTTCGCTTACGTGATATATCTCCACCATAGCATTTTGCTGTCACATTTTTTCTCATTGCCTTTACGGTTTGTCTGGCTAATATTTTCGAACCGATAGCCGCTTGAATTGCAACTTCATACATTTGCCGAGGTATAAATTCTTTCATCTTTTCTGTTAGATCTCGTCCTCTGCTGACTGATAAGTCCTGATGTACTATAGAAGACAATGCATCAACACGTTCATTATTTATCAGAATATCAAGTTTAACCAATTTGGCCGCTTCAAAACGGTTGAAGGCATAATCAAATGATGCAAAACCTCTACTAACGGATTTTAGTCGGTCGAAAAAATCCAGGACAACTTCACTCATCGGTATTTCAAATGATAATGCTATCTGTTTACCCAAGTATTGGAGTTTTTTCTGAACACCTCGTTTTTCAATACATAATGCTATTACGTTGCCAAGATATTCCTGTGGCACGAGAATATCTGCTGTAATAATGGGTTCACGAATTTCCAGTACCTGATTCGGTGGTGGTAGTTTAGATGGGTTGTCAATACTGATAACTTCATTACTGGTTGTAAGCACCTGATAGATTACAGTAGGAGCAGAGACAATTAGTTCCAGATCATATTCCCTTTCCAAGCGTTCCTGAACAATCTCCATGTGTAACATACCAAGAAATCCACAACGAAATCCAAAACCCAGAGCTTGTGATGTTTCTGGTTCATAGTGAAGTGCTGCATCATTCAAGCGGAGTTTTGACAATGCTTCCCTGAATGATTCATAGTCTGAAGAATCAATCGGAAACAAACCAGAAAAAACGCGCGGTTTAATCTTCTGAAAGCCGGGCAATGGTTCTGTTGATGGCGCTTCAGTGAGAGTTAATGTGTCTCCTACCGGTGCACCATCAATTTCTTTGATGCCAGCAACGACATATCCGACCTCGCCCGTATTGAGCATTTTTTTAGGGGTTCGTTTAGGAGTAAAGGTACCGACTTGATCAACGATGAAATCTCTACCGGTAGACATGATCCTGATTTTTTTCCCTACTGGTAATTGGCCATCGACAATCCGAACTAATGAAACAACACCTAAATAATTATCAAACCATGAATCTATAATTAATGCTTTCAGCAATCCTTCTGTATTTCCTTTGGGTGGTGGAATTTTTTTTATTAATTCTTCCAGAAGTTCTTTTACACCCTCACCTGATTTGGCACTGACCCGTAGTGCTTCCTGTGCATCAATACCAATGATTTCTTCAATTTCATTGATCACACGCTCCGGTTCTGCGGAAGGCAGATCAATTTTGTTTAATACGGGTAAAACCTCAAGATTATTATTAATTGCTGTCAGACAGTTTGCGACACTTTGCGCCTCAACACCTTGAGCCGCATCAACAACCAGCAGTGCGCCTTCACAGGCAGCTAATGATCGAGATACTTCATAGCTAAAGTCAACATGACCCGGGGTATCAATTATATTTAGTTGATAACGTTGACCATCATTAGCATCATAAAAAAGCGTAACACTTTGAGCCTTGATAGTAATACCGCGTTCACGTTCTATATCCATTGAGTCCAGAACTTGTGCGGACATCTCTCGTTCTGTTAAAGCGCCACACATTTGTATGAAACGGTCTGCCAGGGTTGATTTACCATGGTCTATATGGGCAATGATGGAGAAATTACGTATATGCTGCATTAATAGCGTCACTTATGGTGGTATTGTTGGACTGAGTGTCTACAAAATGCGCGATTCTATACGATCTTGTTCAGGCCATAAATGGAATATAGAAAAATAATTTTGAAATTAAGGACTAAGTCTCGCCTTCAAAATAATTTGATAACGCTTGCTCATCGAGATGATATTGACATATTTCAGTATCGCCCGCCGCAAGCAACGGTATTCGAGCTGAAAATCGGTCTGTTAAGACTGGATCATGATCAATGTCAATCATCTCGACTTTAAAGTTAAATCGATTTTGCCAGATTTTGAGACCCTCAAGCATATCATGACATAAACAACAGTCTTCTCTTGTGTATATAAATAAGACCTGCCCGGTATTATTAGTCATCTATTTTTAATGCAAGAAAAATTGGTCCGCCTCGGCGTTGAATTAATACAGGAATAGACCTGCCTTTAGGTAGCTCTTTAATCAAGCTTGAAAAGTGTGAGGCATCTTTAATTTTGATATTGTTCAACAATAGTATGAGATCACCTTGTCGAATGCCTGCTTTTTGTGCCGGACCAGCACCAATTGTCTCAACCAGAACACCATGATCTTCCAGATCTAACTCTTTTTTCTGTTCTTTTGTCAGGTCTTTAGCAATGACATTTAAAACATTTTCATCGGGAAGTTTCGGCGTATCCGAATCCTTTGCAATTACCTCATCGTCAGTAGGTAACTCTGATATTTTAACCTGTATAGTTTTATGTTTTGATCGTCTTATAATCTCAACTGGTACAGTTGTATTTACCATTGTTGAGCCGACTAATGGAGGTAAATCTGAAGAAAAACTAACCTTCTGCCCATTAAATTTGACCACGATATCACCTACTTCAATCCCGGCCTTTTCTGCTGGACCTTCAGATAAAACCTTTGCTATCAATGCCCCATGAGGATGGTCCATGTTAAACGATTCAGCCAATTCACGGGTAACATCCTGAATTAACACGCCTAACCAGCCTCTGCTAACCCGGCCTTTGTTTCTTAATTGTTTATACACGTTTTCAACGACATTTGCGGGCACAGCAAATGACAAGCCCATAAACCCGCCTGTTCGACTATATATTTGCGAATTAACACCAATGACATCACCATCAAGGTTGAACAGTGGGCCACCTGAGTTGCCAGGATTAATTGCAACATCAGTTTGTATAAAGGGAACATAATTTTCATTTGGCAGGCTACGACCAATAGCACTGATAATTCCTGCTGTAACAGAAGCATCAAATCCAAAGGGAGAGCCAATCGCTAAAACCCATTCCCCAACATTAAGGTTCGATGAGTCGCCCATTTTCAATGATGGGAGATCAGTTGCATTAATTTTTAAAACAGCGATATCACTTCTTTCATCACTACCGATTAATTCGGCAACAAATTCACGGCGATCATTTAGCCTTACAATTATTTCTTCCGCATTAAGTACTACATGATGATTAGTAATAACATAACCATCTTGAGAAATTATAAAGCCTGAACCTAATGATGAACGTTCTTGTGAAGGTTCTTGTCCTTCCGGGATTTCACCAAAATATTTTTTAAAAAATTCATAAAAAGGACTGTCTTCAGGGATATCAGGCAGATTATATCCTGGAGGCAACCCTTTTGGCCCTGTACTTTTACTGCTGGTACTTATGTTAACTACCGCAGATGAATTTTTACTGACAAGATCTGTAAAATCAGGAAGTGAACGTGCCTGAAGCAAGCTGGTATAAGATAGAAAAAATAAACTGACAATAGATATAGATAATTTTTGATACATTACATTGCTGTTCCGTGTTGGATCGCCATCTGGATATTGATAAATATCAGTTGCGTATAATATTAAAATTAAACAAAGCTTAAAATAATTTTATATATAATCAATCATTGATACGATTTTACTGAAGCCGCCATTAATTTGACTGTAGCTTCAGGTACTTCACCGACTGCGGTAATTTGATAACCACCCGTGTGAGTTGCATAGGTATTTACTCCACCAAAATTAGAATGACCTGTATTTGCATCGGGTTGCTGATTTAATTTTTCTACATAAATAGACACCATTGCCAGACCATCAGAATAGATCAGATGATCAACAGGCATATGACTGGTAATCATCGCTTCTCTTGATTGTTCGCTCATTGTGAATCCAGCGGGCATCCATGTCGCCTTCCACTGTTTATCATTAGAGGTCACATCGATGTTTTCTTTGTTTTCGTTATGGTGCCAGGTATAGTCTTTATCAGAAACAGATGGCTCTAACAGAGCGTCTTCAATTTCATCCAATACATTCAATTGTGCAAACATAATTTGTTCAAGCGTCACACCTAACTGGTTTTTAAGTTCGGATTTAAGCAAAAGTCTGGATTTTTTATCAATCCAGAGCTGATATCCATAACGATACTTGTCAATAGGCCTGATGTTGATAATCCACGCATCCAGACCCGCAACCCGATCTTCACCAGCAATTTCAAAAATATAAAATTCAGAAATAGATTTGATAGGATGAGGTAAATAAGTTGAAATTAATTTGCCTAAACGGCTTTTTTCAACAACAACTGCTTTATTTTCGGGAAAATAACACCTTACCTGGTCTTTATCTCGAATCACTTCCCTGGCATGCCCGGTTAATGAAACCAGACGCTCAATAGAACCATCCGCATCAGATTTATGAATTATTCGCATTGTGTCAACTTGTTTACCCAGTCGATAAACGAACACACCATCATAATTCAATTCACGACTTGCCTTAGACATCTCGTTAATTAATGTCTGCGGGTCAGGTCTGGTTTCTTCAGAAGAAACTACAGAAACACATCCGAAAAAAAGTACTAACGAGATAAATAACGAGTGAAATTTCAATTAAAGTTATTCCTGCGACTCAATCGTAACCAGGCGGACATAAGGTAACATGCCATTTACACTGCCATTACTCCGATATTCGTTATGGTTCATTAAATAATTATTTAATCGTTTGTTTGCTATTGCTTCTGGTGTGTCTGTGTCACTTACAGATGCAGGCAACATTTGAACTTCAGGAAAACTGTAAGTTTTAGGTTGCGCAATAATTTCATTGACTGATGTGGATGCAATTGAGGATGAAGTAGAAACCGGGTCGACATCATTACCACGTTGGACACTAAAAACAGCAACCATCGCAACAGATGCGGCAATGGCAAATCCAGCAAGCGGTTTAAGATTAAATTGTTTAGATTTTTGCGGAGCAAGAACTGTCGGTTCGTTTGTAAGCACATCAGTTACACAACTTGTCGCATAACCAGAAATTTTTTCCGGTAACTGACCACGTAGACAATCGCCTATTAGATGATAACGTGACCACTTATCTTTCATTTCCTGATCATGAGTCATGGTATCAAGCATCTTGTTGTCAAGATCGACTTCACCGTCGATTAATGCGGAAAGCAGTTCTTTGTTTTGTTCATTCATTATCTTTAGCCTATATTTCAATTTTGAAGTAATGGATTCATCTCATTATCAATCGCTTCACGTGCCCGGAATATTCGAGATCGAACAGTACCAATTGGACATTCCATAACACTTGCAATTTCTTCATAACTCAAACCTTCAACTTCCCGGAGCATGATAGCCGTTTTTAAATCTTCAGGCAGTTCTTCAATAGCTTTTAATACTGTTGCCTGCAATTCATCTTTAAGCAATATGTTTTCAGGTGTTGCCTGTTCTGTTAGAGCACTATTACCTTCAATTTGTTCAATTTCAGAGACATCATAATCACTATCTCTAGGTCTACGTGATTGTACAGCAAGGTGATTCTTTGCTGTATTCACAGCAATTCGATAAAGCCATGTATAAAAAGCACTATCACCTCGAAAATTGGGTAATGCCCGGTAAGCTTTAATGAATGCTTCTTGTGTGACATCTAAAGCATCACTATGGTTCCTGACAAATCGCGAGACAAGATTAATAATGCGCTGTTGATATTTAAGCACAAGCAGATCATAGGCCGCCTTTTCGCCATTCTGAACACGCTCTACAAGTTGTTTATCTGTAATGTTATTGGCCATCAGGCCTACCCTCTTGTGCTATTATTTTGTGTATTGCAATAAACGTTTGAACTGTCTGTTTTACACGTATATATAATGAACTATATATGTATCTACAATCAAAGGCTTAGCTAAAAAAATGGCAATACTACCTTAAGTATCATGCATGACCAACAACAACATGACATATTGATTATCGGCAGTGGTGCTGCAGGACTAAGCTTGGCCTTAAAACTGGCCGATAATGCGAATGTTGCAGTCCTCTCCAAAGAAGCACTATCCGAGGGCGCAACCTTATATGCCCAAGGTGGTGTATCTGCAGTACTGGACGAACATGATTCAATTGAATCACATGTTCAGGATACATTAATCGCGGGTGCTGGCTTATGCGACACAGATGTCGTGCGGTTTGTAGTCGAACAAGCGTACCAGAGCATTGATTGGTTAGTTGATTTGGGCGTTGATTTTACCCGTTCAGATGCTGATTCCGGGACTAATTCACCCTTTCACCTACATAAAGAAGGTGGTCATAGCCATCGCCGCATAATTCATGCGGCCGACGCTACGGGTAAAGCAATTGAAACAACACTTGAATCTCGTGTGAGACAACATCCCAATATTCATTTATACGAACATCATATTGCGGTCGATTTAATCACTACAAATAAACTGTCGAAACCCGGGAATCGCTGCCTTGGTGCGTATGTACTTGATATTAATAATAATAATGTGATGGTATTTAGCGCGAAAAACGTTATTCTGGCAAGTGGTGGAGCAGGAAAAGCATACCTTTATACGAGTAACCCTGATGGTTGCACGGGTGATGGTATTGCAATGGCCTGGCGAGCAGGATGTCGTATTGCCAATATGGAATTTATCCAGTTTCATCCAACCTGTCTCTATCACCCAATGGCTAAATCGTTTCTTATCTCGGAGGCATTAAGGGGTGAAGGCGCAAAACTGGTGCTTGAAGACGGCACACCTTTTATGCAGCGTTATGATAAACGCGAAGAATTAGCCCCTAGAGACGTAGTCGCACGTGCAATTGATTATGAAATGAAGCGCCTGGGTCATGATTGTGTTTATCTGGATATTTCACACAAATCTGCAAAATTCATAGAAGAACACTTCCCTACAATTAATCAACGCTGTCTCGACCTGGGTATTGATATGTCTAAAGAGCCGATACCAGTAGTCCCGGCGGCACATTATACCTGCGGTGGAGTCATGATTAATAAGGATGGTGAAACCGATATATCAGGCTTATATGCCATTGGCGAAGTCAGTTGTTCCGGTTTACACGGCGCAAACCGAATGGCAAGTAATTCCCTACTGGAATGTATTGTCTTTGCTCACGCCGCAGCCGAGTCCATTCGTAAATCGCTAGCCACCTCTAAATTTCCTGGCAAACTACCTGAATGGGATGAAAGCCGCGTAACCGATTCCGATGAGGAGGTCGTCGTAAGTCATAATTGGGACGAGATCCGGCGATTTATGTGGGATTATGTTGGAATCGTCAGGACGACCAAGCGGCTTCAACGCGCACAACATAGAATTGAATTACTTAAGTCTGAAATCACTGAATACTATGGCAATTTCACAATTAGTAAGGACCTGGTAGAACTACGTAATTTGGCTGTGGTAGCCGAATTAATCATTGAATCTGCTTTGAGAAGGAAAGAAAGTCGTGGTCTTCATTACTCAACGGACTATCCCGTTGCAAATATAGATGATAAAGCAGTAAATACTATCTTAAATATAAAGACATCTGAGAATGATCCTGTTGCGGCTTAAAGAGTATTAGAAAGATTAATCTTTTCCATAAAGGATTCTTCATCCAGCGTTTCAATACCTAGCTTCATCGCCTTTTCATATTTACTTCCCGGGTCTTCACCAAAAACCACGTAGTTTGTCTTACTGGAAACACTGCCAGTCACTTTGGCACCTAATGCAATCAGTTTTTCTGTTGCTTCATCACGAGTCATCTTTTGCAAACTCCCCGTCAATACGAATGATAAACCCGCAAACACCTGACTGGTTTCAGCTGCTTTAGATTCCCACTTTATACCCGCTAATAACAAGCGTTGGATAATATCCAGATTATGTTCTTGTTTAAAAAATGTATGAATATTTGCCGCGACAACAGGCCCTATATCATTCAACATTTCAAGCTCATCGGTCGTTGCTTTTTCTATTGATTCGATAGTTTTATAGTGTCTCGCAAGGGTCCGAGCCGTAGCCTCACCGACATCACGTATACCTAGTGCATAAATGAATCGTTCCAACGTGGTGGATTTACTTTTATTAAGCGCTGAAATTAAATTAGAGGCAGATTTAGACCCCATTCTGTCAAGCTCGCTAAGTTGCTTATCTGTTAATGAATAGAGATCAGCAACAGTTGAAATCAAACCAAGCTCAGTTAGTTGCATTATCAGTTTTTCACCGAGTCCATCTATATTCATTGCCTTACGTGATGCAAAATGAATGATTGCCTGAATATTTTGTGCCACACATGAGATACCACCCATACAACGATAGACAGCTTCACCTGGTTGGCGCAAAACATCAGCACCACAAACCGGACAAACTTCCGGCATTACAAATTCAGAAACATTAGAACGCTTCTCTTTAATAACACTAACAACTTCCGGAATAACATCACCAGCTCGACGAACAAAAACCCAGTCACCAATCTTGACATCTTTACGAATGATTTCATCAATATTGTGTAACGTCGCGTTAGTAATGGTTACCCCACCCACGCTAACCGGAGACAATCGTGCGACCGGCGTCAATGCGCCCGTACGACCAACCTGGATCTCTATATCAAGTAGCTGCGTCATTTCTTCCAGTGGTGGATATTTATAAGCAATTGCCCAGCGTGGAGCGCGTGAGACAAACCCTAAATTGTGCTGTTGCGAGATATCATCGACTTTAAATACAACACCATCGATATCGTGCGCCAGTTGTGAACGACGCTCGCCAATCTCATTATAATAATCAATGCATGCCTCGACACCATCCAACTGTCTTGCTTCAGATGAAACAGGAAGGCCCCATTGCTGTAGTCGTTTTAATATATTTGCATGGCTGTTTAATACAACATTCCCTTTGTAATCACCAATACCATAGGCAAAGAAAGATAATGGACGCTGCGCCGTTATCCTTGAATCTAACTGGCGTAAACTTCCTGCCGCAGCATTACGCGGATTTGCAAAGACTTTCCCGCCCAGTTTTCGTTGATTTTCATTTAATGTTTCAAAACCTTTATGCGTAATAACAACTTCACCTCGTACTTCCAATAGGTCAGGAATATCATCACCACCAAGTCTTAGGGGAATCTGATGAATCGTTTTGATGTTATGAGTGACATCCTCACCCACATAGCCATCGCCCCGTGTAGCAGCGCTTATTAACAAACCCTGTTCATAGAGTATATTAACTGCTAGCCCATCAAATTTTGTTTCCCCGGAAAACAATATCGAATCTACTAAAAGCTTATCCTTTATCCTTTTATTAAAAGCCAGCAATTCATCTTCATTAAATGCATTAGCCAATGACAACATTGGTTTTATATGAATAACTTCTTTTAATTCAGAAACAGGACTAATTCCGACGCGTTGAGTAGGTGAGTCTGGAACAATCAATTCAGGAAACTCATTTTCGATATCAATCAGTTCGCGTAATAACTTATCGTACTCAGCGTCAGATATCGTTGGGTCGTCCAACGCATAATATTGATAATTATGTTGATTGATTAATTTACGTAAGGAATCAACCCTTTTTTGAGCTTGTTCCAGTGTCATTCTTAATTATTATCTGAAAATGAAGCGGCTTTATCACGCAAGGTGGTAATAGACGCACTATTTAAAATTTCATTATCTGCAGTTCGTACATCACCGCCGAGCAACCTGGCAATTCGTTGTGTCGTATTTAAATATAATTCAAATACAACGCTCGCATCAATTGATGCAGGCGAATACATAAAAGCAGTAATTCCTTTTGTTTTTAAATCTGCTATACGGCCAAGATCAAATGATCCTGGTTCATACATATTAGCGATACTAAATAATGGTTGGCCGGAATGTAGTTTACCTGGTCCAAAGTGGTGAAAGATATTCATATGTCCATAGACCATGCCTACTTCATCTGCTGCTTTGCTGATAGAAAGACCGTTGAACAAAGTTTGTCTGGGGCTGGTTATATACAACACTAGAATTTCATCGGCGTCTTTATTCAACTCTGATGTATCAACTTCATTTGAAGCAGTTGCTTCCTGTTCCTGAATCTCTTCTTCTATTGCTGCAAAAACATCATAATCATTCTTTTGGGATAATTCAGTTTCAAAATCTTTAACACTCATTTCAAGCGGCAAAGGGTCATCCTCATCCAGTTCGCCAGGGAGATTAGTAGATTGAGAGGAACTAAAAGTTTCAGTTTGTTTGTATGCTTGCATACTTTCGTTGCGCGACTGCGTTAACAGACTACCCAAATCAGACAAAGAAGCAGAAAAATCATCCGCTTCATCATTATAAGAGGGTAATGGAACGTCAGGGATATCGTCTACTGCATCAAGAATTTCAGTCTTTTTTCTGGGAATTGATTTGAAAAATACTTCCCATAGGTAAATTCCCAGAACTATTACACAACCAATTATTAATAATATCAGGCGCAACTTTTCCATAAGCGCTTATAATCCAGAGTTATATACTGCAATAGAATAGTAGTAATGCAAACAAGCAAAGCTGATAACAAACTGTTGGAGTCGTTAAGCAGAGGCGGCCATCTCAACTGCTTCGTCCATATCGACAGACACAAGGCGTGACACACCTGCTTCATGCATTGTGACACCGAGAAGTTGATTAGCGATTTCCATCGTAATTTTATTATGCGTAATGAAAATAAACTGGACTTCATCAGACATTGATTTAACCAATTCGCTGAAACGTCCCACGTTTGTATCATCAAGCGGCGCATCAACCTCATCAAGTATACAGAAAGGAGCCGGATTCAATTTGAATATAGCAAACACAAGTGCAACAGCGATTAGTGCTTTTTCTCCACCTGATAACAAATGGATATTGCTATTTTTCTTACCTGGAGGACGCGCCATAATAGCGACACCGGTCTGTAACAAATCGTCTCCGGTTAACTCCAGATAGGCATGGCCACCACCAAACAGTTTTGGAAACATATCTTTGATGTTTGTATTTAACTCATCAAAAGTTTCTTTAAAGCGTGTTCTGGTTTCCTTATCAATTTTGTGTATTGCATTCTCAAGAGTCGATAAGGCATCGACCAAATCTTTATGCTGGCTATCAAGATATTCTTTTCTCTCGGAATTCTGCGTGTACTCATCAATAGCAGCAAGATTAATTGGACCCAAACGTTGAATTTTTCGTTCTAAGGTTTCTAACTGATTACTCCAGTCTTCCTGATTTGCAGCCTCTTCCATTGTTTCAAGCAATGCTTGTACATTTTGTTCATCAGCAGATAATTTTTCCTCTACTGTTTCAATTCTTACCTGACAACTATTGACACCAAGCCGTGCTTTTTCAAGGTCGGAGCGGAGCGTTTCGAGGTCTTGCTCATATTTATGTCGGTTCTGCTCAGACTCTCGCATATTAGTTTCAATAGTCTGCACATTTGTTCTGGCATCACTGAGATTCTTTTCTGCATGTATTTTATCTTGCAGACGCGCTTCTATTTTTTCCTGTAATTCATTGATAGGTGCTTTATTTTCTGACAGGTCATTTTCCAAATCATTTATTCTTGCCTCAAGCTGAGCGACTTGAATATCGTTTCGTTTGATAGCCTGTTCATAAGATGCGCGACGTGAACTATACGATTCAAGTTGCAGGGCAATACCATGACTTTCATTATGTGTTTCTTGCCAGCGGGCCCTGGCGTTATTCAATGATTCACGGTGGCGATCTTTTATTTCAGACAACTCCGTTCGCTGTTCCTGTAATTGAGCTTTATCTTTATCAAGTTGTTCTAAACGTTCTCTAATAGAATCGATTTCTGTTTTATCTGTTCTATTCTGATCTTGATTCAAATCCCGTTCTTCAACAAACTGTTGATACCGGATAGATTGTTGTTCAACTTCTGTTTGGGCTGACGCAAGTCTGGAGCGCACATCTGAAATACCCTGTTGTTGACTGTTCAACAAGGTTTGTTGTTCATCTACTGTCGCTTCAGCCTGTTCCAGCGACTCTTCATTTCCCTTGAGTTCAATCTCTATGTTTTTTATTTCAACTTCACTGCTTTCAAGTTCCTGTTTAAGTTCAGTGATCTCAGATTCCCTGTTTAATACTCCACTGCTTGCCTCGTTAATGTTATTAATAACGACCCAATCATGACTCATCCAGACGCCATGAGCAGTAACAACGCTTTCTCCTATAGACAAACTTGCGATCATGCTACTGGCTTCTTCTGTAGTCTCTGCCAAATAGACCTGCTCCAGAACAGATGGAACGCTTATATCAGTGGTAATTTTATCTATCAGACGCGGAAATTCTTTAGCTGAATCATTAACGTTACTCCGACTTGAGTTAATAAATCCAACTTTACCCGGCGCTTGCTCTAATCTGTCAAAATAATTGCTGATATCATCTACACAGATATCATGTAGATGATTGCCCATGACAGTTTCCAGTGCATGCGCCCAGTGTGAATCAATTTTGATGGATTGGGAAAGGCGTTGATGTTGATCCAGCCTGTTCTCTTTCAACCAGTCAGTTAACTCTTGATTATCATCAACGACTGATTGTTGTATTGTTTCCAGAGAAGCTAAACGTCCTTTTAGATGCTGAAACTTTTGGCGTGCAGCATCCAGTTTTGTAGATAAAGTCCTGACGTTTTCACGATGTTCTTTGACTATATTTTGTTTCTCGGAATGTTGTTTTAGTAATGCGGATTGCTTTTCCTCTTCAACTTCCAGGTTTTTTGTTAACTCTTGAATTTGACTGTTTAAATCAGATTCTTCAGATTTTACTATTTCTCGATCCAATAATATTCGACGTTCAGCAAGTTCTCCAAGCCCAAACTCAAGATGTTCTAGTCTGGTTTTATCTCTTTGTTCTTGACGAGTAAACTCGGAAAATGATTCATTGAAAGCATCCCATTCGATTTGCCATCCTTGCATTGCTTCTTCAGCATTATTAAGAATTTCATAAGCTTTGTTACTTTCGTCTCTGGACCCATGTAATTTAGGTTCAAGCGATGCTAGTTCGGAATGTAATTTTTCATACTCAGCCTTGTCCTGCTCATGCTGCTTTACTGTATCCGCATGCGTATAGCGTACTTTTTCAAGCTCTGATTCAATAGATGTGATTTTTTCACGTGTATGCTGTAGTTTTTGTTCATACTGAGAGATGTCGCTTCCCACTTTATAGTACTCGGACTGCATATTATTAAAGTGCTGGTTTGCTTCACTCAGTCCATCGCGTTGTTTTTCTATCGCCGCTTCAGTTTCGCGTACTCTTGCGATGGAAGCTTCTACCGCATTTTCTCTTTTGCCAGCCTCCTCCCGAAGTTTACTCATTTCAGTGTTTAAATCACGCCAGTTAAGCGCCAGAAGTTCCGAGCTTAATTTACGTTCTTCCTGCTTCAGGTTTTTATAACGTTCAGCAGCCTTTGCCTGTCGTTGCAAATGGTTTAATTGTTTCTCTAGCTCTTCTCGAATGTCAGTTAAACGCTCAATATTTTCTTTCGTATGTCTTATACGATTTTCTGTTTCACGTCGGCGTTCGCGATATTTGGATATGCCGGCAGCCTCTTCAATAAATACCCTCAATTCTTCAGGCTTAGCCTCAATCAACCTTGAAATCATGCCCTGTTCAATGATGGCATAACTACGGGGACCCAAACCGGTTCCCAAAAAGATAGCTGTAATATCTCTTCTGCGACAACGTGTACCATTTAGATAATAAGTTGAAACAGCATCGCGATTTATCTGTCGTTTAACTGATATTTCATTGTAACTGGCGTACTGTCCGCCAAGCTTTTTCTCTGTATTATCAAATACGAGTTCAACAGAAGCCTGGCCAACAGGTTGTCGGGAGCTGGAACCACTAAAAATGACGTCGGTTAATGATTCTCCACGGAGATGTTTGGCAGAGCTCTCTCCCATTACCCATGTAACAGCATCAATAATATTTGACTTGCCACAACCATTCGGTCCAACGATGCCAACAAGGCTACCGGGGATGATAAGATTGGTCGGATCTACAAATGATTTAAAGCCTGAAAGTTTTATATTGCATAAACGCATGGGGCGATACGATACTAGAGATCATGTTCTCTGTCCAAGTGAATATATGAACTATATTTTACATTAACTTATAATCATATCTATATGATTAGATTAATGTTTTAATATATGTAAAAAATTACTGTTCAGCTATGCAATAACATTATAAATGAACTATGTTATGGTTCGATTTTTGTAACTTAATAGAGAATTTTACAGTATGTCCACCCAAGCTACTGATGCAATTGATACATTCCCAAATCCTAAACCGGAACGTGATTTTACTATCCGGATTGAGATTCCTGAATTTACCTGTTTATGTCCTAAAACAGGCCAGCCTGATTTCGCTACACTTGAAATTGAGTATATTCCGGATGAACTATGCGTCGAATTAAAAGCATTAAAACTTTATGTCTGGTCGTATCGTGATCAAGGCGCCTTTCATGAAGCCGTTACCAATAAAATTCTGGATGATTTAGTAACAGCAAGTGCACCACGATTTATGCGATTAACCGCTACTTTCAATGTAAGAGGTGGAATCTATACCAGTGTTGCTGTTTAACATATCAAAGAGGGATGGTCTCCCGTTTGACCGTTACTGGATTAAGAAATAGTAATGAATCAATTTAAACAAGGTTTCAACTACCTGTTGTCAGGATTCAAGTTAATTCTGCAACCCGGGGTTCGTCTATATGTCGTCATCCCATTACTTATAAACAGTCTCTTATTTGCTGGCGTTATCATCTATGGGGCAACCTCATTAAATGAATTGATTAGTAGTCTGTTAGCACAATGGCAATGGCTTGAATGGTTAACCTGGTTGCTTTGGCCTATCTTTGTAATCGTTGCATTAACGATAGTCTTCTTTGGTTTTTCGATTATTGCCAACCTGATTGGGGCCCCGTTTAACGGGTTTTTAGCCGCCGCAGTCGAAAGGTCATTAACAGGCAATGAAATCATGTCTGAAAATGAACAAGCCTTGTTGCAGGTTATTATTCTATCAATCAAGTCTGAATTTCAAAAATTGCTTTATTTTATTATCCGGGCAATTCCCCTTCTGATATTATTTATCATACCAATGGTTAATGTAGCAGCGCCGATGATCTGGTTTTTATTCACGGCCTGGATGATGGCTATAGAATATGGCGATTATCCAATGGGAAATCATGACATTATTTTTAAACAACAGCGTGAAAAATTCGCAGATAATCGTCAACTTGCTTTTGGTTTCGGAACCGGCGTCATGTTATTAACCATGATCCCGGTTGTTAATTTTTTGGCTATGCCAGTCGCTGTTGCTGGAGCAACCAGGCTTTACGTAGAGACACCAGGAATGAAATAATGAAATTATTATTAATTGATAATTTATTGCTTAGCTTCAACCTTTCTGGTATAGATGCACGCTGATTTTTATAGGTCGGAGACTTGGAATGGCTACCAAGAAAAAAACGAGTAAAAAAACTGCTAAAAAGAAAGTGACTAAAAAGAAGGCGCCTTCAACAAAGAAGAAGGTTAGCAAGAAAAAAGTCGCTCCTAAAAAAACGGCAAAGAAAAAGGTTGCCAAGAAAAAAGCTGCTTCGAAAAAGAAAGTAGCTAAGAAAAAGTCGGCCGTCAAAAAGAAAGTTTCCAGGAAAAAAGTAGCTAAGAAAAAGACAGCTGCCAAAAAGAAAGTTTCCAAGAAAAAAATTACTCCGAAAAAGACGGCTAAAAAAACGGTCGTAAAAAAACAATCCGTTAAACCTGCAAAGAAGAAGAATAATAAAGGAATGGCAAAAGTAACCAAGATCACCACTAAAACAGATAAAAAAACAAAAGTTGCACCTTACACAGAAAGAAAAGGTGAAGATTACATGGGCACAGAGCAAACAGAACATTTCCGTACCATATTAAATGCCTGGAAACGTGATCTGATGGAAGAAGTTGATCGAACCGTCAACCATATGAAAGACGAAGCATCTAACTTCCCTGACCCAAATGATAGAGCTACTCAAGAAGAAGAATTCGCACTGGAATTACGTACTCGAGACAGAGAAAGAAAACTGATCAGAAAGATTGATGAAGCAATCTTGACTCTGGATAGTGGCGATTATGGCTATTGTGAAGTATGTGGTATTGAAATCGGTGTACGTAGACTTGAAGCACGGCCGACTGCAACTCTATGTATTGATTGCAAAACGCTGGATGAGATTAAAGAACGTCAGTTAGGTTAAATAACGTTTAGTGTGAAAGTGAAATATAATTTTTCTTTTCATTCTCCATTATTCAGGTTTCACATTAAAGTTTGTTCCTGAATAGACTCACAACGATTTAATTGTTTCACTATGCCGAGCAACGGCTATATTGGTCGATTCGCCCCAAGTCCAAGCGGCCCACTTCATTTTGGCTCTATCGTTACTGCCTTAGGTAGCTATTTACAGGCTCGTCAACGGAAAGGTAAATGGCTGGTTCGAATAGAAGACATAGATACACAAAGGACCGTTAATGGTGCAGACAAGATCATTCTTCATCAACTCGAAAACCTCGGATTATTCTGGGATGACGAAGTCGTCTATCAAAGCCAGCGCATTCCACTCTATGAATCAGCTCTTGAACGGCTAAACAAATCCGGGCTCACTTTCCCCTGTGCATGTACACGTAAAGAAATAGCAGAGAGTCCTTATTCATGCACATGCCGTAATGGTATCGCAAAAGGCAAAACAGGACGTTCAATACGCATCAAAACTGATGACCGTGATATTTCGTTTAATGATAAATTGCAAGGCTCCTATTCTCAATCACTGCACACCGAGGTTGGTGATTTTGTAATTAAACGTGCAGATGGGCAATTTGCCTATCACTTGGCTGTCGTAGTTGATGACGCAGAACAGTCTATTACAGATATTGTGAGGGGTGCCGATTTAATCGATTCAACCCCCAGGCAAATCTATTTACAAAAACTACTTGAATCGGCTACACCTCATTACACACACTTGCCTGTCGTAATTGACAAATACGGAAATAAACTAAGTAAAGCCTCTACCGCAAAAGCGGATTATATCGATAATCCGGCAGAAACTTTGACTAAAGCATTAGTATTTCTGGGGCAATCACCGGAGAAACATTTATCTAACGCATCCGTTCAAGAGATACTTCAGTGGGCTATAAATAATTGGACACTTAAAAATATATCTCAAATCAGAGAAATAACGCTAGATTAAGTCGTAACAAAATATTTATCGTGTAAAGCGACTCGTTTAAGGTAAGTTTCCCGAGCAAGTTTCAAATCTTCAATGAACCATTCCAGTTCATTCATCATTAAAGCTTGTGGTCCGTCAACCAGAGCCTTTGTTGGTGCTGGATGAAAATCTGCCAAAACCATGTTTGCACCAGCAATAACCCCTTGTGCAGCAGCGTGCATGACATCCAGAATTCCGTCAGGGTCATAGTCTCTTGAGCCAACTGAATGAGATGGATCAATACAAACGGGCATGTGTGTAAAGCGTTTAACCACTGGCACATGCGCGAAATCCACCAGATTACGATGTGGATCACCCATATTGGTCTTCATACCACGCAGACAAAACGCGACATTATGGTTGCCTTCGCTGGCGAGATATTCAGCCGCGTTTAACGATTCCTCGAGTGTAATGCCGAAGCCTCTTTTGATTAACACAGGAAACTTCCGTTGTCGCCCTACGGCTTTCAACAACTCAAAATTTTGAGTATTACGGGTACCAATTTGCAACATCACTCCAGTTGGATTCCCTGAGCTTTCCAGTGCCTCACTAATTTCATCTATATGAATATCGTGCGTAATCTCCATGGCGATGACTTTTATGCCATATTTTCCTGCCAATTCAAACACGTAGGGCAAGCACCCTTTGCCATATCCCTGAAATGAATAAGGGTTGGTACGCGGTTTATATGCGCCCATACGGGTGCAGTTTAGTCCTAGTTCGTTTAAGGCACGCATCATGATTTCAACATGTTCACGCGTGTCGACCGCACATAAACCAGCAAAAATATTAAACTCGTCTTGACCGAATCTGACACCATTATAATCAAAATAGCTGGCTCGACTGTCTTCTTTATGTCGACCCAGAACACGGTATTCGCGTGAAACCCTGACAACACGTTCCACCAGCGGTAAATTACCAATATATGAATCATCTAATGGCAAGGTATCGCCAACAAGATAAAACTCTGTTAATCGTTGATGCTCACCGATTTCTTCATGCATGCGAATCGTAATATTCGGCAAGCTATCCAGATATTCCACTAAATTAGTGTATTCGGTGCTACCCTTATCGGAATCAGGTTTTAATATAATAATCATGATTAATCATTTATCTCTTAACAGAACGTTTATAAAAATATTGTTTCAAATCATTACATTTAATATTTTATAAATAAATAACAATTTAAGCTTTAATGTCTTTTTCTAAAATAAATCGACTAGCTCTGTATTTAGCTCTAATACTTATATGTCAATCAGCATATGCTATTGAGAAAATTATTATCAATGGTCTATTTCAAGATAAGGCAATTGTTACTATCGATGGGAAGCAACGTGTACTGGCAAAAGGGATAGCAAGCCCGGAAGGTGTTTTGTTGATTCAAGCTAATAGTAAAGAAGCGATAATTGAAATTGATGGTGATCAAGAAACCTATGTTCTGGGGACGCATATTGGAAATAAATTCAAAAAGCCGACTGATGGTAAAAAATTAATCCTTACACCTGACGCTGGTGGGATGTATAGCATCAGCGGCTCAATCAATGGTTCACACGTTAGCTTTGTAGTTGATACAGGTGCGACCCTGGTTTCAATGAATAGTAATGTGGCCAAAAAACTTGGGATTGATTATAAATATACTGGCGAGGAACGTTTTTCCTATACAGCATCAGGTAAAGACAAAGTTTATGTTGTCAATCTAAATAAAGTAAAGGTGGGCGATATAGAACTACGAAATGTAAAAGGTGCTGTCCATGAAGGTGATTTTCCAGTGGTCACATTATTAGGTATGTCATTCCTTGAAAAACTCGACATGAAACGCGAAGGACGAATAATGGAGTTACACAAAAAATATTAGTTTATTAGACAGAACGTTTTAATCGTTCGCTATCCCAGAATATTTCCTTACCACCCTTCCCCTGATTCAGGGTTCGTGCAAGAACAAATAACAAATCAGATAAACGATTAATATAACGTATGGTTTCTGGATTGACATATTCCGATCTACTCATACAGACCAGGCTACGCTCTACCCGCCGACAGACACTTCTGGCTAAGTGACAAATTGACGCTGTCAACGCTCCTCCTGGCAATATGAATTCTTTTAACCTTGGCAGGTCTTCGTTATAGCTATCAATGAGTTCTTCAATCCTATCTACTGAGGAAGGCGCAATCGTTGCCTTACCTGGCACTGCTATCTCTCCGCCCATATCGAATAATCGATGTTGTATGTTCAATAAATACCCCGAAATATCATCCGGTATATCATTCGCTTCGAGAACACCGATGAGACTATTTAGTTCATCAATATTACCCATCACTTCAACACGAATGCTGGATTTATCAACACGCAGACCATCCGCCAAACCCGTCGTGCCATCATCGCCGGTACAGGTATATATTTTAGTCAATCGATTAGCCATTGCCTTGTTCTTTTGTTGTTAAATCGGGCTGTTTTAGTGATGTATCTTTTTTGCATCCATGTTTGAGTCGCTTCAAAGAAACCAAATAATACTGCCGTATAAAAAAGATCGCCCAATAGAGTATTACCGAAAAATGGTATCGCCATCACATAGCATTGGGTCAAACCTGCTAACGACATTGGATATAATGTGCCGCTTAGCCATGTTCCAAAATTAGACAAGATAAAGAATATAGTTGCTGAACAAAGGGCCGCTCCACCTATCCTGAGAGCGGCGCGTTTTTCTGATAACAGGAAACGGCCTAAAAACGCACTTAAAGCAAACCCAAGATAAACAAATATCATCGCAATGGGTTCATAAAATCCAATAAAAAAATCACTCAACAGTAGTGCGCATAGCGGTAACATCCACGATCTACGATCAAGAAGATAAGCCCCTGCAAAAAGACCAAGCGCTCCTATAGGTGTAAAGTTGAGTGGATGTGGCACAAGTCGTGAAAAAGCCACGATTAAGATTAGTAAAAATAAAATCACATTATTTTTGTTAGACATAGCTATACACCTGTGTAGATTTTTGAATAAACATTCGATATTTTATTATTTTAGCATTTAATTAAAATTATAACCTATCGATATTGTGAAACTCCGTTCTGGCAATGGTTGCCCATTATATCTGCCAGCGACGCCGGTACTTCTTACACCAAAATCAAATGCTTTTTCGTCAAGTATATTATTGATAGAAAAACTGCTAGACCATGCCTGATAGCTACCGGTTAATTTTAAATCCCATATATCATAGTTGGGTATTTCCTGACCAAAATCATTAGTTTGATCGTTGTCGAAGCGTTTTTTTCCGACATAACGCCATGATGTAGCCAGGGAGAAATAATGATTAATATCCCAATTAGCATATAGACTAGCAGTATGCTTGGGAACTAGAGGTACTTCATTGCCTGCAAAAGGACCTTCATCAAACGTTGATTCGATATAAGCATAATTACCATTTATTGAGAAATTAACCAACGGCGTAAATTTAACCGTTAACTCAATACCCTTGCGTTCAGTAGGATCGAGATTCAAATTAGTAAACGTTGCCGGATTAAAGTGAATCTCATCTTTAAGATCCATATAGTAGGCAGAAACAGAGCCTGATATTTTTTCAGCATCATAGTTTAATCCAACGTCCAAATGTTTGGATGTTTGCGGGTCTATGACTGAAAACTCTCTTAAAAAAAGCGCATTGAACTGGTAGATTTCATCTATGGCTCCAAAACGTACACTTCTGCCAACGTTGCCATAAACTGATAAGACATCGTTGAATAAATAACGAAGTCCCAGATTATACATTTCTTCAGTATCGTCTTTAGAAAAAACGCCTGCACCTGAATCGAATGCCCCACCCGGAGCGGTAGCATCAAACTGGTCCTTTGCACTGACATTAATATGCTGTAAACGAATTCCAAACTCAAAGTAGAAAGCATCTGTAATACCGACTAAATCATTTGCGTAGATTGCATAACTCTCTTGATCCATTCCTACTTTATGCACAGGTGTATTAATGGTTGCAAATGTGGGAGCTGTATCAGAATTATAATTGTAATAGTAAATATCAGCGCCAACAGTAAGGTTGTGGCTGGTAGAAAATAGTTCAGGCTCAAGTTTCATGCGCGGGGTAAAAGACCAGACATCAAGATCGGTGTCTAGTGAATTTGGGAAACCAGCTTGTTCGAGAAAGGTGTTTTGATTTTTATGACGAAAACCAACATCGAAAATAGCATCTATGCCATTGTTGAATTTTTGTTTAATGCCAGCAGTAATAAACTCAATTTTCTCATTCGCATAATCATCTGGCGTATTAGTTCCTCTTCTGTCTCTGCCTAATTCATCAAGCCCGATGGTTGGATCAACTGTTCTGTTTCCCGGAAGATCTAAATCCTGATCAGATGCCCCGGTCTTAACAAATATCTCACCACCAACATGATCACGTCTCAGATCCGCCTGAATATTTTTTTGCCTGAGATCATTGTTGCTTCTATATCCATTTGAATCGATATAATTTGCGGCAATATTGATCCCGTACTTTTCTGTTGCAGTAGATAACCCGCCTTTAAATTCACTTGTTGCAAAAGAACCAAAAGCAGCTTTTGCAAGGACTGTTTTTTTTCCTGGACTTGCACGCTTGGTAATAATGTTAATTACGCCACCGACAGCACCATCGCCATAGAGCACACCACCGGAACCACGGACAACTTCAATTCGTTCAATATTATTTATAGGAATGGAGGTGTAATTGACACTCGAGAGATCGACATCATTTAAACGGCGACCATCAAGCAATATTAATGTATTTTGAGTCGAGCTGGCACCAAACCCACGTATATCTATCGTGCTTCTGACCGCTGAATTACCAAACGTACTTCGGCTTAAAATTCCAGCTTCCAAAGAGAGTAATTCAGGAATGGTTTTTGCCGGAGATCGTTCAATTTGTTCCGAACTTATGATGGTGACATTTTTTGGTGCGTAAGCTATTTCTTTATCTAATCGAGTCGAAACTACGGTCAATGGGTCTAGATCGAAACTCGCAGCCGAAACAAAACTTGTTAATGATAGAAATGAACAGAAGTAAAACTTTAAAATAATCTTAGTCAATGCAGAACTTCCCAAGGTGCCCGCCGCACCATTTAATTTCATTATGCTGGGGAGATACAAAGAGGCATTGAAATGACTACAGAAAACAATCGAGGTCAATTGAATAGCCTGCACAGCCGCCCGCAGCGTGGTTTAGTAATATCAGGCCGGTCTCCGGGCTTACGAGTAATGCAGTTAGCATTGGTCTATTCGCCTTCCCATGCCGATTAAATACAGTCGACACAGTGACTTAATGAATAGATTTGACTCGCTTACCGTTGCGGGGGCAGCGTCGGCATTGTAAAAAATACGCACCGACTTCCCGTTTAACACAACTACTGTAATGTAGTTGGCACCTAATACTTTCAATCGCGCAGAATACTGATTATCCTGTCTTAGTCAAATGAAAAATTTGATTGCAATCTAAAAATCAGGCAACGAACAATAATATTTATAATAACTATTTGCCTGAATAAAAATATTAATGTGACACCTGTAAATACATAACAGTTCTGCCAGAGGGGTTAACAATTCATGCTTGATCTATTGTCTAAACAACATATCGTCGCTAAAGAAGGCTTTAATCGATGGTTAATTGCCCCGGCCGCCTTAGGCATTCATCTTTGTATTGGCTCAGTTTACGCATGGAGTTTATTCAATCCCTCCCTGATAAAACGTCTTGGTGTCGTCACCAGTGCGGCAGATGACTGGACGCTGAAAAGCGTAGTCTGGGTCTTTACTGTTGCAATTGTTTTCCTCGGACTATCCGCCGCCGTTGCTGGTAAATGGTTAGAAAAAGTGGGGCCACGCATGGTGGGGACTGTCGCTGCCTTTTGCTGGGGTGGTGGTTTCGTGATTGGCGGCATAGGTATATTAACTGGACAACTTTGGCTACTTTATCTGGGGTACGGTGTTATCGGCGGCTGTGGTTTAGGACTAGGTTATGTCTCCCCTGTAAGTACACTTATCCGTTGGTTTCCAGACAGACGTGGTATGGCTACGGGTATTGCCATTATGGGCTTCGGTGGTGGCGCCATGATTGCTAAATTCATGATCGAACCTTTTATCAAGTTATTTTACAAAGCACCGGATTATCTCGGTACTGTTGAGAGTGTCGCATTAACTACCGATGAATCAGGCCGACGCCTCGCTGAAATCGCAGGCAACCTTCAAGAAGTCGTTATCGTTGGTGCCAATGATATTGCCAATATGCTGGTGCCGGGTGATGCCGGTGTTTATGTTGTTGGAACCGGTACCGTTGGTGTGGCACAAGCTTTTTTTACCTTGGGCGCAGTCTATTTTGTCATAATGATGTGTGCTGCATTTGGCTATAGAGTCCCTGCTGAAGGCTGGAAGCCAAAAGGCTGGGTACCACCCCCTGAGGATTCACAACACGCCATGATTTCCCACCATAGCGTACATATTGATGAGGCATTAAAAACACCGCAGTTTTACCAACTCTGGATCGTGTTATGTTTTAACGTAACCGCCGGGATCGGTGTTTTAGCCGTTGCCAAAACGATGATGAATGAAATATTTGGCTCTACCCTGCCCAATATTGTCGATTTTGGCTTTGCTTCAACCTATGTCTTGATGATTAGTGCATTTAATATGGTCGGTCGATTTGTCTGGGCAAGTGCCTCAGATTATCTTGGCCGCCGGAATACCTATTGGGTCTTTTTTACTCTCGGCATCATTCTCTATTGCTCAATTCCTTATACGGCACATCAGGTGAGTGTAAATCCCTCTGTGGTCTGGCTGGTTTATTTTTATGCTGCCACAATGATTATTTTCACCATGTATGGTGGTGGTTTTGCAACCATACCGGCTTATCTGGCCGATATCTTTGGTACTAAATATGTCGGCGGTATACATGGTCGTTTATTAACTGCATGGGCCAGCGCGGGTGTGTTTGGGCCTCTGGCAATTACGTCTTTGCGAGAAATATCAGTAAAGAATGCAATTACTGATTTAGTATCAAAGATTAGCCCGGCTGATTTTCAGGCAAAGTTTGGTGCCGGTCTCGATCAACTCGATCAACTGGTAGCCGCCAAAACAGTAACCATAAGCAAGTTGATGGAAATAGCACCCATTGGAACAGTCGATCCAACATCTAGCCTTTACAACACAACGATGTATCTGATGGCAGTCATTTTATTTGTCGCATTGATTGCGAATGCCACGATGCGGCCCGTTAATGCCAGGCATCATATGAAAGATTAATTTCTTTATAGAAATTTCAGGAGAAAAACAGTGTCCTTTACATTTAGTAACTCAACGGAAGTATTTATCTTCATTATTTTATGCTCGGTTTATGTGTGCAGCATACTCTGGATATACGGTGACGCTGCCACACGTGATATGGGCGCTAAAGGTGCGATTTTACCGCTTATCTTTGTCATTGCTGCTGCGTTAGCATTGACCAAAGGCATGACATGGGTCTTATTAGTCTGGCCTATTGGTTACATCGCGTGGTTTATATTACGTCCCAAGACCTCACATGCTATTACTGAATAACTATTTTTTAGCACAAGCACACCACTAATCTTGGAATAGAGAGTGTCATAGTCTATACTTCGCATCCTTCAAATACGTTCTGAGGAGCGCTGCGACAACAGTAAACGCTGTTGCCAGGCTCAGTCGTAGCACTAAAAAACCGCGCTCGCTTAATAGTTAACACTAAGCGAGATGACGGCTCTTCAATAAACCGTCAATCGTTTTAATTATCAAATATAATAAAGTGATATGCGAAATGACGGATAAAACAGAACAACTTAAACAACTTATGGCAGACCGCATCCTGATATTGGATGGCGCTATGGGTACGATGATTCAGTCTTATCAACTGGAAGAAGACGATTATCGTGGTGAACGCTTCAAAGATCATCCTTGTGACTTAAAAGGAAACAATGATCTCTTATCGATTACACGCCCCGATATTATAAAATCCATCCATAAAGCCTATTTTGATGCTGGCGCGGATATCGTTGAAACCAATACCTTCAACTCGACCTCCATCGCAATGGCCGATTACCAGATGGAAGATCTGGTCTACGAACTGAACAAAGACGGTGCTGCCCTCGCCCGTTCTGTCGCAGATGAATTCGAACAGCAAAACCCGGACAAACCGCGTTTTGTAGCCGGCGTTCTCGGGCCAACTAACCGAACCTGTTCGATATCACCGGACGTTAACAACCCCGGTTATCGTAATGTCACCTATGAAGAACTGGTCGAATCCTATACCGAGGCATTACGCGGTTTGATAGATGGTGGTGCCGATCTGATTCTGGTCGAAACGATATTCGATACCTTGAATGCCAAGGCAGCGCTTTTCGCAATTGATCAATTCTACGAAGATCACGAAGTCAACCGACCGATCATGATCTCAGGCACCATTACCGATGCCTCTGGACGAACATTGACAGGACAAACTACCGAGGCCTTCTGGAATTCGGTGAGGCACTCGAATCCACTTACAGTTGGACTAAATTGTGCCTTAGGTCCCAATGACTTACGTCAATATATTGAAGAACTTTCTAGATTTTCTCAGTGTTATATTAGCGCTCATCCTAATGCTGGATTACCGAATGAATTCGGAGAATACGACCTCGATGCTGACCCTATGGCGGTGCATATTCAGGAATGGGCATCTTCAGGACTACTAAATATTGTAGGTGGTTGCTGTGGCACCTCACCGGCCCATATCAAATCTATGGCCAAGGCTGTCGCTGATATTACTCCGAGGAACTTACCCAAACTTCCCGTCCATCAGCGACTCAGTGGACTCGAGCCTTTTAATATCACTCCGGAAGTTAATTTTGTGAATGTTGGTGAACGGACTAACGTTGCCGGTTCACCACGTTTTCTGAAATTGATTAAAGAAGATCAAGATCTGGATGCAGCGCTGGAAGTGGCGCGCCAACAGGTGGAGAATGGCGCGCAGATTATCGACATCTGTATGGATGAAGGCATGCTCGAGTCCGAGCAATTAATGGCCGACTTCCTGAAACTGATTGCCTCTGAACCGGATATCAGCCGCGTTCCGATCATGATTGACTCATCCAAATGGAGTGTTATAGAAGCCGGTCTGCGTTGTGTGCAGGGAAAAGGCATCGTCAATTCGATCAGTTTGAAAGAAGGTGAAGAGAAATTCATCGAACACGCCAGACTGGTTAAACGTTATGGTGCTGCTGTTGTGGTAATGGCCTTTGATGAAGCGGGCCAAGCCGACACGACCGAACGCCGTTTTGAACTGTGTAAACGTTCCTATAACATATTAGTTAACAAGGTTGGGTTTGCACCGGAAGATATCATCTTCGATCCGAATATCCTTACCGTGGCGACTGGCATGGAGGAACATAACAACTATGCGGTCTCCTTCTTTGAAGCCACACGTTTAATTAAAGAACACCTGCCGCATGCATTAGTGAGCGGTGGATTAAGTAATGTGTCTTTTTCTTTTCGCGGTAATAACCCGGTGCGTGAAGCCATGCACGCCGCTTTTCTTTATCACGGCATACAAGCAGGCATGGACATGGCTATCGTCAATGCCGGACAACTCGGTATTTATGATGAAATCCCGAAAGACTTACTGGAATACATCGAAGACGTTTTATTAAATCGTCGTGCAGATGCAACTGATCGACTGGTCGAATTTTCCGAAACGGTAAAAGGTGGCGCAGCAAAAGAAAAGATAGTAGACCTCGAATGGCGTAAAGGCACCGTTGCAGAGAGATTAGCGCATGCTCTGGTAAAAGGTATCGCGGATTACGTAGAAGAAGATACTGAAGAAGCACGACAACAAGCCGCTAAACCCATCCATGTAATTGAAGGACCGCTAATGGACGGTATGAATATCGTTGGGGATCTATTTGGCGCTGGCAAAATGTTCTTACCACAAGTGGTTAAAAGTGCCCGCGTCATGAAAAAGGCAGTGGCTTATCTAATCCCTTATATAGAAGCAGAAAAAGGTGATGGTGATAGAGAAAGTAATGGCAAGATCATCATGGCTACGGTTAAAGGCGACGTGCATGATATTGGTAAAAATATCGTCGGCGTCGTATTGCAATGTAATAACTTTGAAGTATTCGATCTCGGTGTAATGGTTCCTGCTCAAAAGATATTGGATGCCGCGCGTGAACATAATGCAGACATCATTGGCTTAAGTGGCTTAATCACACCGTCTTTAGATGAAATGGTCCATGTCGCGAAAGAAATGCAACGACAGGGTTTTGATTTACCATTAATGATTGGTGGTGCAACCACATCGCGCGCGCATACCGCAGTAAAAATAGATCTTGGTTATGACCATCCCGTCGTCCACGTTAAAGATGCATCACGTGCAGTCGGTGTTTCGACCAAGTTAATCAGTGATGTAATGAAAGCTGATTTTGTAAAAGAAATCAGTGAAGAATACGACACCCTACGTGAACGTCATGCTGGCAAACAGCAAAGAATAAAATGGTTAACTCTGGAAGAAGCACGACAAAATCGTGCGCCTATAGACTGGGATAACTACATCCCGACAAAACCAAAACAATTAGGTATGCACGTACTCGAAGATTACCCCCTGGATGAACTTGCAGACTGTATCGATTGGACGCCCTTCTTTGTTGCATGGGAATTGGCAGGCAAATACCCAAGAATTTTGTCTGATGAGATCGTTGGTGAAGAAGCAACGCGCCTGTTTAACGATGCCAAGTCAATGCTGAAAAAGATAGTCGACGAAAAATGGTTTACGGCAAAAGGTGTTTATGGGCTCTTCGCTGCGAATTCAATCGGTCATGATGATATTGAAGTCTATACCGATGAAAAACGTAATGGATTGTTAACAACAATACATTCATTACGACAACAAACAGTTAAACCGCCCGGTCAGGCTAACTATGCCTTAGCTGATTTTATTGCGCCTAAAGAAACGGGCGTTGAAGATTATTTTGGTGCCTTTGCTATCGCGACGGGTTTTGGTATTGAAGAAAAAATCGCCGCCTTTGAAGCAGATCATGATGACTACAGCGCTATCCTGGTAAAAGCACTTGCCGACCGTCTGGCGGAAGCCTTTGCTGAACGCTTACATGAAAAAGTAAGAAAAGAATTCTGGGGTTATGCCTCAGATGAAGCGCTCGATAACGAACAATTAATCAGTGAGGCTTATCAAGGCATACGCCCTGCTCCTGGTTATCCTGCTTGCCCGGATCACACTGAAAAAGTATTATTGTGGGAAATCCTCAAGGTTAAAGAAAATACCGGAATAGAAATCACAGATTCATTTGCGATGTATCCGACAGCAGCAGTCTCTGGCTGGTACTTCTCGCACCCTGACTCAAGATATTTTGGCTTAGGTAAGATCAATCGCGATCAGGTAAAAGACTATACGCATAGAAAAGGAATGGACTACAAAACCATGGAACGCTGGCTCTCACCAAATCTGGGCTATGATCCGGATGATACTGAATAATCAAAACTAAAGACCTGGAACTGGCAGGGAATTCCTATTTTAGATCTGTAGCGGGTGAATACAATTCACCCGCTTTAAAACCGCTACTACCGTTTATCCATCGCAACATATTCCCGTTCAGTTGCGCCCGTGTAGATCTGTCGTGGCCGACCGATTTTGCTATTTGGGTCATCCATCATTTCTTTCCATTGTGCAATCCAGCCGGGTAAACGGCCTATAGCAAACATCACAGTGAACATGTTTATCGGAATTCCCATTTCCTTGTAGAGTATGCCACTGTAGAAATCCACATTCGGATAAAGATTGCGTTCGATAAAATAAGGGTCGGTTAATGCTGCTTCTTCAAGTTCCTTGGCAAGATCCAATAACGGATCGCTTTTTCCTTTTTTACTGAGTATCAAGTCTGTCATCTCTTTAAGAATCTTCGCGCGCGGATCATAGGTTTTATAAACCCGATGTCCAAAACCCATCAGCTTTATTTTAGAGTCTTTATCTTTAACCTTTTCGACGAACTCTGAACATTTCATTCCCGAACGTTGAATCTCTTCCAGCATTTCAATTACAGCCTGATTAGCACCGCCATGTAACGGGCCCCATAAAGCGAGTATGCCGCTACTCATTGCAGCATATAAATTAGTTTGACTGGAACCGACTAAGCGTACTGTAGAAGTTGAACAATTTTGTTCATGATCCGCATGCAAAATAAGCAATATATTCAGTGCGCGCACTATGTCTGGATCAAATTCAAAATCTCTGCTTGGAACAGCAAACATCATTTGCAGGAAATTTTCACAATAGCTTAAACGATCTTGTGGGTACATGATCGGTTGACCAATGCTCTTTTTAAAACTGAACGCCGCGATGGTGCGTAATTTCGAAAGTAAACGCGTTGACTGAATATCCATATTCTCATAAACATTTAATGATTCCGGATAATAGGCAGAGAGTGAACAAACCATGGAAGACAAAATCGCCATAGGATGAGCTGATTGCGGATAACCATCAAAAAAATGCTTCATGTCTTCGTGAATCATGCTATGTCTGGTTAACAGACCGGAGAATTGTTGGAGTTCCTCTTTATTCGGTAAGTGGCCGTGAATTAGCAGATAACTTGTTTCGACAAAGGTGGAATGTTCCGCCAATTGTTCAATTGGAATGCCTCGGTAGCGCAGGATACCTTGCTCACCATCCAGATAGGTTATAGCACTGGTAGTGGCACCCGTGTTTACATAAGCAGGGTCCAGCGTAACATAGCCTGTCTTTGCACGCAGACTGGAAATATCAATTGCCTTCTCCCCTTCGCTGCCAATAAAGACAGGGAACTCGTAATCCTTGCCTTCAAGGGTTAATTTTGCATGTTCGCCCATAAACCATCCTCATAAGTGTGATATCGTTGTGCAGCCTACTAATATAGTATCCAGTAGTCTATAAAACAAAGTTATTAATTACGGCTCAAGAGTAAATATACCTATGCAAAACGAAACGATTACAGTCACAAATACAGAAAGTGGCAAAACGATGGATGTACTTGTATATGATAAACGTCCCGGCCAAATCACTGTTGTCATTGGCGAAGGAGTGCACAGTATTAAATGCGAATTAACACCCACTAAAAACGAACAAGCTTACGTTGGGAGTGTCATGGGACGAGAGATTATTTATCATTGCAGTCGCGAACAGGTTCAGGCTGAATTGGATGAAATAAATCCGGCATTGAAAAAATCTCGAACATTTAAAAAATAATATTTATACAAACATTTTTAACGACTAATTAAGTAAATTAAAAACTATATAATAGTTATTGATTATTAATATAATCGCCATAATTTTAATATGAATTTTCTCGGTAACTTAAGTCCCGCGGACTTTTTAAAACAATATTGGCAAAAGAAACCGCTGTTGATAAAGCAATCTTTTCCGAACTATCAAAGTCCAATCACTGCTGAAGAACTTGCTGGTCTGGCCTGCGAAGAAGGTATCGAATCGCGCTTGATTCAGGAGCGCGTAAAAGATAATTCATGGCAACTACAACACGGGCCTTTTCAGGAACACGATTTTACCAGTCTGCCAAAATCACACTGGTCTTTATTAGTTCAGGCTGTTAATCATCACATCCCTGCTCTTAATCAGTTGCTTGATGAGTTTAATTTTGTGCCTGTCTGGCGTGTCGATGACATTATGGTCAGTTATGCGCCAGTTAATGGCAGCGTGGGTCCGCATCTGGATAATTACGATGTATTTTTATTACAAGTACAAGGTCGTCGGCACTGGCATATTAATGAACATGATTATACAGAAGATGATTTTCTCGATGAACTTGAGTTAAAGATACTAGCGGATTTTAAGGCTGAACAAGACTGGATACTTGAGCCTGGCGATATGCTCTATCTGCCACCGGGCGTTGCGCATCATGGTATTGCGTTGGATGATTGCATGACCTTTTCGGTAGGCTTTCGTGCACCCTCAAAAAAGGAGTTGTTGAGCGCCTATACGGTAAACTTTAATGATGTAGCCAAGGATCAATTTTACACTGACCAGGATTTACAACTACAAGATTCATCTGGAGAAATTAAAACTGAGCATATTCGTTCGATGCGCGAAATGATACTTTCGGCTGTCTCTGATGATGCAGAATTTGCCAGTTGGTTTGGTCGTTTCATTACTGAAGACATGAATCATTATGAAACCGAACAGAATGAGCTGGATAATGATGCGTTTAAAAAACAATTCAAGCAAAACGGATATTTAAATCGCTATGGAAATATTCGGTTTTCGTATATTGAAGATCATGAAAACCTTAAATTCTTTTATGCGGGAAACGAACTGCAATTAGCATTAGAACAACTGTCTTTAATTCAATATTTATCCAGTCAACACCGCCTCGACTATATAGAAACACTTAAATTTGGTAATGAAGAATCAGCATTGGATCTAATTCATAAATTATATAACGCGGGATGTTTCTATTTCGATGAATGAGTTTGATGTGATGCAAGTATCCTGGAGTGACATGGAACCACATCTACGAGACATCCGGACTCGCGTTTTTATCGAAGAGCAAAATGTACCGGAAGAACTGGAATGGGAAGACAGTGACATTGATGCCATACACCTGATCGTGAAAAAGAATAATTATTATGTTGCTACTGCGCGTTTACTGAAATCGGGACAAATTGGACGGATGGCGGTTTTAAAACCGTATAGAAATTATGGCATTGGTAAAATGATGTTGCAGGAACTCTTGTCTATAGCCATAACAATGAGCATGAAAAACCTGTTTTTAAACGCCCAAATCGAAGCCATCGACTTTTATAAAAAAAATGGCTTTCAGGAACATGGCGACATATTTGATGATGCCGGAATTCAGCATATAAGAATGGATAAAAATTTATGAGGAATTAAACGGCCTCTTCATTTACTACCGTTTAACTCCTCATTTTCCACACGTATTGTTATAGCGTGGACTTATCGTATCTTGCGATATTATTTTCTAATACGTTGCTTACGCCTGTGCAAGTAATGCGTCTGCGCTACTGGCATCACAAGCAAGAATGCTTTCTTCAACATTCAATGCAGAAACAACACCATCATCAACAATCATTGAGTAGCGTTCTGAACGGATACCAAGACCAAAATCAGCTAGATCGAGTTCAAGGCCAATTGCCTTGGTAAATGCAGCGGTTGGATCACAAAGCATCTGGATTTTGTCACCAACGCCCTGCTCTTTTGCCCAGGCGTCCATAACAAATGGATCATTTATAGAGATGCATACAATACTATCTACGTCTTTAGCTAATAATGCTTCAGCTACTTTTACGAAACCGGGCAGATGATCTGCTGAACAAACAGGAGTGTAAGCACCAGGTAGACCAAATACGGCTACTTTTTTACCTTTGAATATTTCATCGTTTGTACTGGTGCGAACGTCAATTTCTGAATCTGAGCCCATCCACATAAATGAACTGGCTGGAATACTATCACCTACTTTTATTGTCATTATTAATTTCCTCGTTATTGTTTGATACTTGGGCACGCGCAGAATAAGAGGCATCCTGATAAATGTCCACCTATTTTAATTGCGCACAACCTATCTTTTTATACCAATAAAAACAATAACATACATTTAAAACACCAACTGCAATAAACCTATACAATACAATTATTAACATCAATTTTAGAAACTAATTTATTCAAGGTATTCAAGCGTTATAATGAAATATCAAACTACTAAACGCGTAAAGACGCTGACTCGTTTACGTTATTAACAGGAAATCATTATGAAATACGACAATATTCTGCAAACTATTGGTAACACTCCTCATATTGCTATTAACAATTTATTTCGGGACGATATTGAGGTATGGATGAAGACTGAGAGCTTCAATCCCTGTAGTAGTATCAAAGACCGTATTGCCAAAGCCATGGTTGAAGATGCGGAAGCTAAAGGCTTGATCAATAAAGACACGGTTATTATTGAACCTACCTCCGGTAATACAGGTATTGGTTTGGCCCTGGTCGCTGCTGTCAAAGGCTATCGTTTAATACTCACGATGCCGGAATCGATGTCGATAGAACGTCGTAAATATATGCATGCACTTGGTGCTGAACTGGTCTTGACACCGAAAGAACTGGGTATGGGCGGTACGATTGCCAAGGCCAAGGAGTTATTGGAAGAACATCCAAACGGCTGGATGCCACAGCAATTTCAAAATCCAGCTAATGTAGAAGCGCATAGAGAAACTACAGCGCAAGAAATTCTGGCTGATTTCCCGGAAGGGATCGATTATATGATTACCGGTGTTGGCACTGGCGGTCATATCACTGGTTGTGCTGAAGTGTTAAAAGAGAAGTTTCCACATTTGAAAGTGTTTGCCGTCGAACCTGAAAAATCACCCGTTATCAGTGGTGGAGAAAAAGGCTTGCACCGCCTTCAAGGCATAGGAGCTGGATTTGTCCCCGATGTTCTTAACGTTGATATCCTTGACGGTACAGTTCTCGTCTCTGAAGAAGATTCCTTTGAAATGGCGCGACGTTGCACTAGAGAAGAAGGTATCTTTATCGGAATATCATCAGGTGCAACCTTAGCCGCCGTCAAACAGAAAGAAGGTGAGTTTGCACCTGGCAGCCGTGTATTAGTCTTTAGTTATGATTCCGGAGAACGTTATCTCTCAATTGAAGATTTATTTTAGTTACATAAAGTTTATTGGGACTGTATAAGAAAGACGATCCATTTACGTCTTTATATAAGTGTTGGTTTACTTGCCGTAGTATCAATATTAGATGAGTACATATAATTATGAATAAGCTGGCCTCAGAGTTATGCAGTCCTGTAGTTACCGTTAACACAGATACAACTATCGAAAACGTACTTAAGGACATTGACTGGAGTTCTATTTCCAGTGTTGTTGTGCTTGATGACGATAAACATGTTATTGGCATAATTACTGAACAGGACATGATCTACGCTGAATCAATAGGTATCAAAAAGAGCGATATAAAAGCATGGGAAATTTGCTCAAAAGAAATAATCAAAATTAGCCCCGATGAAACAGTATCAGGCGCTATGGAATTAATGGCTAAACATAAAGTTCACCATGTCCTCGTTATGACGGGTGATTATCTTGAAGGCATAATTTCTACCTTTGATGTATTAAAAGAATTAATGAAAAAAAGATAGCTTATCTTCAGTTCGAGTAGAACAATAGATTGCACATCCCTGTGCGGTTAACATTCTTCAGAAAAACTCCTTACTTGTCCTCGGTGAAGTTACCCATGGCTCATCAATCGGCGCCATTTCTTGTTTAGGCTTTAAACACAGACCCATAGCCAGGTTCTGTGCTAATACAGGATTGTCCAACTGGTTTTTCCACACAAATTGAGTTGCCTGAAATACACGATGTTTCATGTTTTCAGAAACAGGCGCATGTTCAATTAACTCCAGGATATCCTGGAGCACGACACCATCCTTGTAAGTATATGCAGCGAAATAAGCATCTTTTGCAAATAACTGACAAGAGTATGTTGTATAGTTTCTGGCGGTGTAATCAATCCCCTGCCCCATTACAGACTGAGAAATTAATAATAGCCAGACTATTAAATTGGCAATTCTATTATTGTGTTTCATTTTACTATCTCATTGTTTTCTATGAGCCTCCATATATTATTTAAGTTAGTCGTATTAAATTGTTACCTCCGTTTAACACTGCTTTCCTGCACCGATCCGGACTCCTGTCCTCTCGCGACATACCGGCCATCCTTGGCATCGCCGCTCCGGACTCCTGTCCTCTCGCGACATACCGGCCATCCTTGGCCATAAAAAAAGGCCGCGGGTTTTAACACCTGCGGCCTTTTCGGGAAACTGCTTACAATCTTTAAATTAGATCATTAAAACCCACAAACACACAGGCGAAACTTGGCCACACACAGATAAGTGCGATGCCACATAAAGTCCTGCTTTTTTGTAATATTAGTTTTCATGGCGCGCGATAATCCGCCTCTTTTGTATTCATGTCAAGATTATGAATAAATTAAGTACGATTTGATTTATCTTTCGTCAGGTTTTTGATTAATAGACTCAGTAATATAGATACTGTAAATGGGGATAATCATGAAAAAATCAAGCGCGATTCTGTAAGACCCGAGTCCAGATTGCATTGATAAGTCATGTTGTTATTGATCGAAAGAGAACAAAATAGAGAACTGTGCTATTTTATTTATAAAGCATGCAGACATAATCAGAATGGAGGCAAACAGTTGCAATCAGATATACATCAATTTAAATTTAAGAGTGCAATTACAGTTTCTATTTTACTGTTGTTTTTCACGAACAGTTTCGCGGTTACGTTTCCAGACAAGCCACCAGAGGCTGACTACTTTGTCGACAATGCCAATATCATTCAAGATAAGGAACGCAATGAAATAAATTCTATCGCCTCCAAAATATTATCCGAGGAAAAAATTCCGATATACGTCGTCACAATACCTTCACTATCACATCATGCTGCCAGTAGCCTTGGCATAGAAGGTTATGCAACTGAGCTTTTTAATGAATGGGGCATTGGTTTTCAAGATCGAAATTACGGTATTCTGCTTCTGGTCTCTAAAGGAGACCGTAAAGCACGCATTGAACTTGGCGCAGACTGGGGTCGCAAACACGATTATGCAGCACAGGACATCATGGATAATCTCATTATCCGACAATTTAAGAATGGTGATTTTTCTCTGGGAATATTAGATGGTGTGCGTGGTCTCGATGCCATGGCAAGAGGACTTGCATTACCTAAACCCACTACACCATGGTGGTATTTCCCGGCGCTCATTATCGGCATTATTGGTTTGGTTATGTTAATTATTAATTTATTTAAAACAGGACGCAGCGGCTGGGCCTGGGCATTAATTGTCGCTATCGGGGTTCTGTTATTTTTCATATTACGTAATGCAGGTTCAGGTGGTTCCGGCGGCGGATTCGGTGGCGGTTCATCAGGCGGTGGAGGCGCATCAGGATCATGGTAGGTCTAATTAAAGCGAGTACTCTCTTTTCAACTGCTGATCACGATACAATCAAACACGCAATCGTTAATGCAGAAAAACATACTTCTGGTGAAATCATTCCTGTAATTGCCAGTGCATCCGGTCGTTATGATCGAGCAGAAGATATATTCGGTTTAATCTTCTCCTTAATTTGCGTTGCGATAGGCTGGTGTCTATTTCATAACGACACATCATCCACAAGTTGGAGTAGTTTTAATTTTGACCTAACGTCAATTCTTTTAACCATCCTTCTTGGTTTCATATTAGGCGTATTATTGACTCACTTCTTCCCTGTACTGCGTCTGCCCTTCATCCCAGACAGTGAAGTAGAAGCGGAAGTCGATCGCGCCGCCGCCGCGGCCTTTCAACAAAATCGTTTACGCAATACTAAAGATAGCACCGGCATACTTATTTATATCTCTCTTTACGAACATCAGGTCAGAATAATGGGGGATGATGCTATTAGCGCTAAATTAAGTCAGGCGGACTGGAGTCGCATTTGTGACAGTATCGTTACCAATTTCAGGCAAAAGCAATACACAACAGGTATTGTTGATGGTATTACCCAAACAGGTAAATTGCTCGCTGAGCATTTTCCGATTAACGAAGATGATAAAGACGAATTAGCGAATGAACTTATAATTGTTGATTAACATTTAAATTTTATAAGCAACACCAATACTTTGCTGAAGATACTACAAACTTATGTTTGTAATCGAGATAGAAAAATCTGCCTGGGCGCGATCAATAGAACAGTATGCGAATAGATTTAATCTATTATTTTATTTTTAACTTTTGCTGGTTTCTTCAGAATTATTCAAGCCATATTTTTTCCACAGTTCCTTTGCAAGTGTATGTGCTCTTTCCCGTTCATCGGGCGTCATATAATCTTCTATTTCGTCTCGTTTAATCTCGGCCGGTTTATAACCTCCGGCAGCGGCTATACCAACCCAGGCATAAGCGTTTACGAAATCCTGTTCAACGATAATACCCCTGAAATAAATATTTCCGAGATGATATTGCGCTATCAGTTTTTTTTCTTGAGCTGCGGTAGTAAACCAGGCTAGTGCATCAGCATTATCATTTGGTATACCTAAGCCTTCTTGATACATATTGAGTAGATTTTTTTGTGAATTCACAAAATTCTGAGCAACTGCTTTTTGATACCAATCAATAGCGGCAGCATAATCCTGTTCTATGCCCAGACCATTTTCCAGCATTACGCCTAAATCATGCTGAGCACTGGCAGTGCCTTGTTCCGCAGCCTTTCGATACCACTTAACCGCTTCTTTATAATCCTGTTTAACGCCTATTCCTTCATGAAACATAAAGCCGAGATTTGCTTCAGCTTCTGCATTGCCCTGTACTGCGGCATTCCGCGCCCATTTTAATGCCAACCAATAATCACGTTTGACTCCCAGACCTAGAATATAAAGTTGAGCTAATCTAATTTGAGCTTCGGCCACTCCTTTTTCTGCAGCCTTTTGGTACCAATCAGCCGCCTGATTATAATCCCTCTCTATGCCTAACCCTCTTTCGTAAATCAAACCAAGGTAACTCTGTGCTTTACCATCGCCCGATTTGGCCAATGCTGAAAATTTGTTAAATGCTAATTCATATTCATGAGCGTCATAAGCTTGTAAGCCAAGTTCAAAATCCGATTGACCACAAGCAGCCATAAAAAATATAAATAAAAATAAAATATATTTTTTCATAGAACGATCAAATCAAAATCAAAGCGATAATTGCTGCCATAAACAGATAATACACGGTTGGTATAATTGTTTTTCGTATTAAATTACCCTCTTGACCTGATAATCCACATGTTGCAGATGCAGCGACGATATTGTGGATACAGATCATATTTCCAGCAGCACCTCCCACTGCTTGTAAGGCAACAACTAATAATGGAGACAGACCAATTTTTATACCCATCCCGAATTGAAATAATGAAAAAGTAAGATTGCTTATCGTATTACTACCCGCAATAAAAGCACCCAATGCTCCTATTGGCGCTGCAAATACAGGCCATGCCTGACCTGATAAAGTCGCTATTGTTTGCGCAAGTTCAATCGGCATGCTAGCCAGATCAGCATTATTAATGTCTGATTGAATAAAGATACGGACCATTGGTACTGCAAAGATCAATACTACTGCCGCATTTTTGAATGCCCGAGCGGTACTTTTAAATGCGCTAAAACATTCAACTTTCGACATCTTGTACAATGGCAGGCAAACAAGGACAACAAGAATGAAGATACTTCCTGGCAAATACAAAAAATTAATTGATGTATTGATATGAGTACCCAGAATTGCCGGTACAGATATTTTAAAGCCCGATAAAAACGTTTTGAATGGTAATTCTGGCAGTCGAGTAACGACTAACAATAAACCAATCAGAATGTATGGTAAGCATGCTTTCCACAGAGGGATTTTTTTCTGATGTATATCTACTTGATGGATAGGCTCAGATGCTTTCCAGTTTTCTAACCAATCTGATTCTTCCGGAAACTGCCATATTGTTTTGGGTTGAAACAAACCAGCCTTCGCGGCTGAGACTGTTGTTATAAGCGCAATAAAGCCGCCAATCAATGAAGGGAATTCAGGGCCCAGTACATTGGCAAATACAGCATACGGTATAACAAAAACCAGTCCTGCAAATAAAGCAAATTTCCAGACTTGTAGTCCTTCTCGCCAACTACGATTGGCTCCAAAATAACGAGTCAATAATGCAACAACAAATAATGGAATAAGACTACCAATAAAGGCATGTATTAAAGCAACCTGAGCACCTATAGAAAAAACCAGATCATTTATAGAGTTGAATTGGGCATGTGATTCAATATAAGTGTTTACAATTGCTTGCCCGGCCAAACCATCATGCACGCCGATTAATATAGGTGTTCCAACAGCACCGAAAGAGACGGGTGTACTTTGTATTATCAACGCACACATCACCGCTGCTAATGGAGGGAAGCCCAACACAACAAGTAAAGGACCTGCTACTGCAGCCGGCGTACCAAATCCAGATGCCCCTTCTATAAAAGCACCAAACGTCCAGGCAATAATGATGGCTTGTATTCTTGGATCAGGAGAAATTTTAGTAAAGGCATGACGTATTGTGCTTACGGCTCCAGATTGAACCAACATAAATAACAACAATAATGCGCCAAATATTATATAGAGTACTTTTGTCGCAATAATGAGTCCTTCAATACTGGCAGCAGCAATCGTTATCGGTGCAACCTGCCAATAAAACAAGGCCAGCAATATTGTCACCAGAAGACCAACCGGCATAGTTCGTTTAGCTGGCCATTGCAAAATAACCAGTAATAAAAATACTATGGCGAGAGGTGTAATAGCGATAAATGCTGACATGCCATGATTGTACAATTAAAACGAACTGCTTTGCGATCTTATAGAACATGCATGCACGGTTAAACACAGTCTTACTGCATTGTAAGCTTTACCATTGCTCCTTGAGAAGCGTCAAAACCATATGGTGTTGATAATGTCTATACCAAATGCCATTGTTTGTGGCAGATCAACTGCTGAAGCAGCTAAGCCACCCCATATATCTCCTGAAGTTAAATCTGTAAAACATTTGCTCATTTGAGTAATAAATTAAATATCCACGCACCTAAATATAACTCCAGCATGAGGGTCGTTTAACGGAGTACCTCCAAAATAAATCGTACCATGACCGGAAAGAACTTCTTCCTCTCTATGCAAGCGAATAGATTTGCCATGGGCAAAATATACCGCAGTGCCGTTTGTACTATTATCACGTAAATAAAAGACGCCATGTCTGTAAACAATCTCAGCATGCAACTTTGATGTGAATTTTCCATCGACACAAAGTTCATTGTCTTTATGTCGACCGATATGGCAATGGGGGTGTTCTGAATTAAGGCGAATTTGATTATCTGTATAATCGAGCAGAAGCGCTTTGTGTACTGTCACATCTTCGACAGATGTTAATGAACCTATTCTCGTTACATCTTTGTCTTCTTCCCATGGAATCCCATAAACTTTTAGTTGACCAACCCAGGCTTCTGCCTCCAGAGAATCTATAAATCGTGCATTTTGCTTAAGTTCTTCTGATAAGGCATCAATGCTTTTACTACTGGTCAGAATCTCGTCCTTTTTTGCAAGTTTGATAATCTGCTGAGCGGTTACTGGGGCTTCACCAATAATCTCATTTCCTCTATATTTTACTGCCCCATAATGCCAACCTATTTTTACATGTAACTCTCCTATACTAAACTTTCCTGACTCACTAGCATCACGAAGTGCTTCATGCATTTCCTTTGCAGCGATTATTGCTTTGTCTGGTTTAGGGAATGAGCACATAGCCTCATCACCAATAGTTTTAACAAGTTCGCCACCGAGACTGGAAACAACATCTGCTATGATTGATATGCAGGTTCCGATGTTTTCGCGAGCAATAACATCCCCATATTTTTCATAAATATGTGTACTACCTGTAACATCCGCATACAAAATTGCCAGTTTTTGAATAGTGTCATTCACCGTCACATCACAACTTCTATTAATGTAGCGTTTAGGATACTAATGAATGTTTAGGTAATTATTGATTCATATCAAAATATACTCAAAAAACAATCGTCAAAATCTTTAACGTAAGTAAGAAGGGTTTTTATCGACAAAACAACACTAATAGAAACACTGAATTTGTTCAACGGATGAAACTATTATGTATTTATAATATGCGTACCATCATTGCATGTTTCTAGCTTCTTTTGAATCGGGATATTGATTACGCAGTAATAATTCATAACTTGAGACCTCATCCTTGCGATCTAATTCTTTACAAATTTGAATGCCTATCCATAAGCTTTTTGGAGTCTGATTCGCGTTATCCTGATAGCGTTTAAAATACTGGAAGGCTGATTCATATTGATTTCTATTGAAAGAGATCTCAGCCATTTGCAACAAGGCATAAGAAAACCGGGGGTTTTTATTCAAAGCTTGTTTGAAATAGTTTTCTGCTGCTTCAGGTTTACTCTCAATGACACAGGTTCCTGCATTGGTTAGTGCAATTTCAGGGGAATCATATAAAGGATTATTCGCGGCTTTTAAAAACAATACTTCTGCTTCATCATGACGATCCAGACTACAAAGCAACAAACCATAGTTGTTATATGTTGAAGAATCTGATGAATCCAGTGAGATAGCTTTTTTAAAATAATTTTCTGACTCAATCGGATCGCCCAAACGTTGATAGAGCAAGCCGAGAACGTTATGTGAAGGCGCAAAATCCGGTTTGGCACGCAGTGAACGTTTCAGTCTTGTCAATGCATTATCGTAAGAACCCTGTTGCATATACTCAACCCCGAGATTCATATTCGCAATAGCGACTTCAAGTGCTTGTGAGTCGCGACTTTTCTGTGGATTATTCGCATCTCTTTCAGCCGAATTATAAGCTGCATTATTAACAGTTTGCCCAACAGCACCAACCAGAGCCATCGGACCACACCCAGACAAAATCGATGTCATTAACAGTAAAATAATAATGCTTGGGTAACTCATCATATATAGTGCAAGACCAATTGCTTGTTGATTTAATTATGTATTATATGTCTATTGTTAAATAATAGTAGCTTATGAATTAAACGACATAATTAGATTCGTCTGCATTACACCAAGTCAAACATAATGCACGGTTCGGTGTAGAGTATATTGAAGCTGCTTGTTTGAACTATTGGCACAACATTATTAAATAATTTTGTACTGTACCCCGTCAGCCCCATGTGGACCAATTAGCCTAATTGCCTAAGAGATAGTTTTCGTTCATCGTTAACCGAAGAGGAAACGATGATGACAAATAAAAGAAGTGCAGAACAAACCGTACGTGAT
>Ga0222715_10000132_pt1 | contig 74458 bp, 65 predicted proteins | sample C33_9DmetaG_FD_165056 | JGI IMG/M metagenome (GOLD analysis project Ga0222715, IMG submission 165056) | Estuarine water microbial communities from San Francisco Bay, California, United States - C33_9D | ecosystem: Environmental > Aquatic > Marine > Unclassified | place: USA: California...
ATTCGCAAAGATGAACTGGTGTGGGTGGGTGATGACTCCTACCCGATTAAACCGGATATGTTGTCATTAGTCCTCGCCCCAGATGGTTGCGTGTATCGCAGTCGTGCCATTGAACTGCTCAAACAACAAACCCAAATGTGGAAAATTCGCTACACCAACCCTGATTTATACGGATTAATTGCCGCGATGCAACAAGGTTTAGGGGTCACGCCACTAGCTCGTTCATCGGTGCCTGATGCCCTACAAATCATTCGCAGTCCGTTACTGCCCAAACTCGGAAAAATTAATATTTGCTTATTTAACTTCGACACCCAACACCCTGAAGTCAGTAAAACCTTGTCTACATTTATTCGCCAACGATTACGCGCAAAAACCTAGTCAAGATTGTCCTGATTCGCTACACTCAAATTGGTAATAATTTGGCTCTGACCCTATTTTATATGGAGAAACGGATATGGCAAAAGTAGCAGTGATTTTAGCGGGATGCGGCGTATATGATGGCGCAGAAATTAACGAAGCAGTACTCACCTTATTACACCTAGCGAAAGCCGGTGCACAAGTACAGTGCTTTGCCCCTGATCAAAACCAGTACCACACCATCAATCATATGACCGGTGAAGCAATGCCTGAAACGCGCAATGTCATGGTCGAAGCCTCGCGCATCACCCGTGGTGATATACAGCCACTCACTGCGCTCAATGCCGACGATTTTGATGCCTTGATTGTGCCAGGTGGATTTGGCGCGGCTAAAAACCTTTGTGATTTTGCACTTAAAGGCACCGAGGCAACCATTAATAATGCCATGTTTGATGCCTGCGCACAGTTTGCCAAAGCAGCCAAACCTGCCGGGTATATGTGCATCGCGCCGGCAATGATCCCTATGGTTTATGGCAGTGATGCCAAAGTGTCTGTTACGATTGGCAATGATGCAGATACCGCCGCGGCTATTACTCAATTAGGCAGTGTGCATGTTGATTGTGCGGTCGATGATATTGTGATTGATGAAGCGCACAAAGTCGTGACAACCCCTGCATATATGTTGGCATCTAACTTGGTTGAAGCAGATGCCGGTATCAGTAAGTTGGTGGCCGCTACGCTGGCACTGATTTAATATTATTGGAAATACTGCAAGGTTTTCGCTCTGATAACGATTATGACGCATGCGCTATCGTGTGCGGCATAGTCAATTCACGCGCTAATAACTTATGCGTTAAATAATGTAATAACTCGGTTTCATGCTCAGAACGTTCACCATCAACGCCGGTTATTTCCATTGCTACTTCTACGACTTTTGCAGCATCAAAATTAAGCTCATCGGATTGAGATTTCAAAAAGCCCATCGCATCGCCTGCATCATTGGCAACTCGGGCTTCATGGATGGCTTGAGTTAAAAACGCATCGCGACAAATTGGACTCTGCCATTTTAAATCGTCAATCACTTCTTCTAGATAGTCTTGCTCAGTTAAACTGACCATGCCGTCTACTTGATACAACAATACAGCTGTCTTGATTAAAGCTTCGTTAAAACGTTGATTCGGAGATAATTGCATGTTTCACCTCTTTATTTTTCATTCGGGTTTAAGACCAGAAAACGCATTGAAAGTTTCACAAATATTAGTCGAAAGACTAAATTAGTATAGATGGTAACTGTGAGTTAATTATAGAATTTAATAACATTACGTTAACATGCTGAATCATCAGAAAATTTTCTTTACTTACCAGCACCAGGTGCAATCGCTAAATTTTCAATTGTTTGTAATACTTCTAAATTCGCTAAGGCTAACTGACACCCTTGCCCACTAAACCTTGCTCCTTTAGAGCAATCCACTTGCCATTGACGCAACACATATGCAGCAACACAAGCACGAACACTAATATCGACTTTCCCTTCGACCATTGCATAATCCATCTCAACCGCCAAAGAAGACGTTAAGCTCGGGTGTGGCACCAACTGCAATGTCACAAACTCATTAAACTGGGTATCTGCAGCACTTCGCTCGTGCGGATTGACCGGCTCATCCGTTTCGGCAATATAGGTAAAACGCGTGCACACAAAATCTCGAAACGCTTGATGCATGCGATCATACGCACGCACATGCCAACGGTGTCCATTATTAATTAATGAATGCGGGACCAGATCACGCTCACCTTCGCCTGATGCCACAGAGACATACTGGCAATTCATCACACTTCCTTGGTGAATAGCACGCATCAATGCGGCAATAATCTCTGCGTCAGGATGAATCAAGCGCACCGCATCAAAACATTGTTCCGATGCTAAAGTCCCTAAGTTACCACTGGCAATACCATTGCCAAAGCCTTGTGACAGTGCAGTTAAGATTTGTTGTGGTTCATGCACAAACACAGATGTAAATTCATACGTACGATAATAGGATTTGGTTTGATGGATCAGTACTAAGTTGTGTGGGGCGATGGCTTTGTATTGAGCAAAGTCGCGCGTTGCCGCAGCTAACCCAGTACGAAATCGTGCAATTAACTCGCTGCGAGAGATATGCCCAAAGTACTGCAAACTAAAATCGATAAAGGCTAAACGTTCTTTTTGTGCGTGCGGTAGATCATCAATTTGTTGTTGCAAAGTGTGTGAAAAATCAGGGTTGATGTCCATAGTACAAAGCTCCTATTGTTACGTATGTCACGGGTCTAAATAGAGTGTAGCCTAGCCACAGTAAGCATGCAATCATTTTGATTACACCACGCCAGCAGATCGAAATAGCTGCAGATGCACATCGACTAAGGCATCGATATTTCTTTGATAACCACCGCCAATTACCGCAGCCACTGGCACACCAGCTGCAGCACATTTTGCATAAACCATGCGATCGCGTGCTAGTACACCTTGTGTCGTAATAGCCAAATGTCCCAAATCATCATCAATATGAATGTCCACTCCAGCGTCATAAATCACGGCATCAGGACGTGCTTGAATAAACGCTAAATGCAATGCACTATCTACGGCCTCTAGGTATTCATCATCTCCGGTACCTTTAGCCAAACCAATATCCATATCCGACACTTGTTTGCGGTGTGGGAAATTTTTTTCACCATGTAATGACACAGTAAAAATGTGCGGGTTTCCTTGGGCCAGTTTTGCCGTGCCATCACCTTGATGCACATCACAATCAAAAATTAAAACCGAATCAATCCCCGGTTGTGTCAACATTGACAGGGCGGCCAAATACAAGTCATTAACCATGCAAAAACCCGATCCAAAATCAGCAAACGCATGATGATAGCCGCCGGTTAGATTTAATGCTTTACCGTGTTCAAGTGCAAGCTGTGCCGTCAATACTGTCCCACCGGCCGCGGTTAAGGTGCGTTGGATCAGTTGTTCAGACCAGGGAAAGCCAATACGCCGCATCGCTTTGGGATCTAATTTACCTGCACACAATTCAGAGACATAAGTTTTGTCATAAACCTGACTTAATTTGATTGGATCTAGGGGCACAGGTGTGTAAAAATCAGATTCATCGACCCCTTGAGCGATCAATGCATCATAAATACCTTGGTATTTTTCAATGGGAAATCGGTGCCTGTATGGCAAATCGAGTTGTGAATAGATTGGATGAAATACCAAAGGAATCATGACATCACTCTTATTGTTTTTTTATTTTGTTTGATACTAAAAGGCGCTTACCTTGTCAGATAGTTTATCTTATTACGAGTTAGGGTTTATTACGATCACTGATCCAAGTGTATTGGCGATATCACAACAAAATCAGCACCCTATCATTCATTTTTCAGGTAATCCGAATGACAAGGTCAATGGTGTCGTGTTAAAAATAACCGAAGCAGAGCTCCTCAATTTTGATAAATATGAAACATCTGATTATCAACGTGTATCAGTATGCCTAGATTCAGGTATTACTTGTTATGCGTATGTAGCAAGTACCCAATAAGCTTAGCCTTACCATTTGTTAAACAATTAGTCGGGCATTATTAACTAAGCTGTTTGAGCGCCTTTTTCAATGCTTTTTGCAGCTGTTTGTCATCATCAGCTTGAATACTTTTATAGAGTTGAGACGCATTAGCCTTATCACCCATGGCTTGCACAATATTAGCCTTTCTAAACGTCGCCCAATCGATACTAGGCATACCATTGCCAATCGTAGCATTAGCAATATAATTATCTAACGCCGCCAATCCCACTGGGTAAAAATCTTCTGCTAAAATAGCTGTTTTTCCTATTTGATATTGCGCAGAAAAATACCGCTGTTGAAACTCTTCATTTTCAGCATCTAACGGCACCTGACTCAACAGCCCTATCGCTTGGCCGTATTCTTGATTATTTTGTTTAATCATACCCGCGTTAAACAAAAACCAAGGATCGTTACTGTGTTGGGCTAACCCTTCTTGTAACAACCGATCTAACCCCGCTTTATCCTCTAACGCGGAATACACCATAATATTGGCTTTGAGTCCCTCTACGGGATCGAGTGCACTAATCGTTTGGGCAACCTGTTTAGCTTTGTCCTTATCTCCACCGGCAATGCTAGGCGCTTGAAGATAAAAGCTTAACAACCCTAATTGGTAAGCAATATTGCTCGGCTCTAAAGCCACCGCTTGCTCAAAACTATCAAGCGACTTACCCGCATAGCTCAACGCAGAAAAAATACTGTTTGCTGCTTGCTGCCCCATAATACTGCCACGCGTAAAATGCATGCGTGGATCTTGGTTATCTTGCTTCCGCGCCAGCTCAATCCACTCTTCCGCTTCGTCTAAATCGAAGCCCATATACACCTGAGCAAGTTTGATTTTAGCTAATATGTCAGATTCTTGGGACTGATAAAACGCAATCGCTTGGGTCTTATTACCAGCGGCTAATGCGCTATCCCCTTTACTGATATCTGCATAAGCTTGTGAACTGAACAATAAACAAGAGGTTAGGATCGTGGCGCCGATTATAGTGCATTGGCGTAGCATAATGTTCCTTATCAACTCTGACATAAATGTAAGTAAGTTTGTTGAATGACATGCGCGTCATTACTCGCTCGATGTCGAGTCAATTGCAGTTGTTCCTCAATAAGATGCTTCACATCGGCCCACTGCTCACATTGTGATTCTTTGAGTAACAGCTCAATCGAACTTAACCTAAAGCGCATTTCAATATTTGATTTTTCGAATAAGGTACGCAGCCAAGGATAATCTACCACCCAAGCATCGCTGTACAAAATACGATTGGCATACAAACGATTAAGTTCATTACAAATATCTTCGCCTTGGTGGCCTTTGTCACACAATAAATCGCGAGTGATCCCATGCACTGCTTCAGCAGAATCGTCCCAATGTTGCCAAGCGTCAAAAGGCTTAATTAATCGGCAATAACGAGAGCCATCAGCCGAAATAACACCCACTTCTATAGGGTAAGAGCGTGAGCCAAAACCACTGGCTTCAATATCGATAATATCAGGAATAAACAGCGCTGCTTGCATATTCATTGCATAGTCACCTCGTGTTTACTCTTAACAGTAGACGGTCAAGGAAGTTCCTGCAAACAGTGCTGTCGATAATTTTCTTTAATTGCGTAATTTTACTTTATTATTTACGTAATTTTACTAGGGTGTTTAATACATTATTGGCTAATTTACCATACGGAGGCGCCAAGAATTTAATCGTAGAAAAACTCGCCTGCTTAAATACAGGGCGTAACTTGGAAAACGTTAAAAACCCTTCATAGCCATGATAATGTCCCATCCCACTTGGCCCTATACCACCAAATGGCAAATCATGTTGCGCTACATGAAATAAGGCATCATTGATGGACACCCCACCTGACATCACATTTTCTATATAAAAATCAGCAAGGCGTGTGTCATTGGTAAATGGATAGAAGGCTAATGGACGATCTTTAGCTTGTACATACTCGACAATTTCTTGTTTGTCTTGATATGGCATGACTAACAACAAAGGTCCAAACGTTTCGCGATTGGCAATGGTCATCTCTTCGGTGACATCTAAAATCAATGTCAGCGGGAACTTACGTAAATCAGATTGCGGTTCTTGATTGTTGAGGTTGATCACTCGCGCACCTTTGGCTTTGGCATCTTCGACCGTTGCACTAATGCGGTTAAATGACACATCATCGATAATCGAGGTGTAATCAATTGAACCAATATCCGGTACGTGTTTTTTAGTCCACTCTGTTGCAGCAAGAATAAAATGCTCAAGTTGCGATTCATGTACGAACAAATAATCAACATTGGTACATATTTGCCCAGCATTGTATTGCTTAGCAAACATAATACGCTCTACGCCTTTTTCTAAATCATAATCAGGGCATAATACTGCAGGTGATTTGCCACCTAGCTCTAGGGTAACTGGCGTTAAGTTTTTAGCGGCATTCGCCATGACTTTTTGCCCGGTAGCACCGGAGCCGGTAAACATTAAATGATCAAATGGAACACTGGAAAACTGCTGACCGACCATCCCTGTTTCATCAAAGAATTGGAGTTTTTCTGGTGTAAAATATTTAGGGGTGAGTTCAATGAGTAGTTTGCATAATGTCCGCGAGTTTTCTGACATTTTTACCATCGCGCGATTTCCCGCAGCAAATGCAGCAGCCAGACCCATGAAAGAAAGGTTAATCGGGAAGTTCCAAGGAATAATCAATCCAATTACACCAATAGGCTGTGGAATAACCTTATTTTTAGCGCCAAAAAACATCGTCATATCGACATGACGCTTTTGTACTTTCATCCATTTTTTGACTTTTTTACGTGAAGAAATAATATCGTCAACCGCCACTAATATTTCAGCTAACATAGATTCTTGACGTGAACGATTGCCATAATCAGCATTAATCGCAGCGACTATCGCCTCTGAATTATCCATTAACATGGCTTTTAAATTTGAAAGGTGTGTCTGACGCTCATCTAAAGATTCGTAAGGATGTTGATCGAAAGAGCGGCGCTGAAGCGTAAAGTGATCGTTTAAATGCGTGAAGATACTATCGGCATCTGCAGGATTGTAACCAAGTTCGCTGTGCTTAGGAGCATCAGTTGCAGGATTTTTTGCAGTTAAAGGCTCTTTCTCAGCTGAAGGCTCTTGCTCAGCTGAAGGCTCTGCAGTATTGCTATTGTCGTCGTTGATTAGTTCCTGCTCAAGCATCACTATTTCCTTAAATATAAATTATATTTATTTATACCTTAAAAGGAGTGCTTGGTTCAAACTAAACAACATTTATTTAACAAATAGTGAGCTATAACTGGTAGTTTACTTTGATGAGTAATGCGCTATGACAAATAACGCATTATAAATAAAGTGGAAGTTGGCCGATAAGCCGGGTTCTGTCGTGGACAATCATTCGTCTAGGCCTGCAATCGCTCACAGGCTCAAGCAACCTACCCGTCTCCGATGCGGGTCGCACCATGGAGACCTATTTGGTCTTGCTCCGGGTGGAGTTTACCTTGCTATGCACTGTTACCAGGCACACGGTGCGCTCTTACCGCACCCTTTCACCCTTACCAGCTGCTGCCGAAACAACGGCTGGCGGTCTTCTCTCTGCTGCACTTGTCGTCGGTTTAACCCGCCCAGGCGTTACCTGGCACCCTACCCTATGGAGCCCGGACTTTCCTCCCCCTTATAACAAGTATAAGGCAGCGATTGTCTGGCCAACTTCCGACGAACATTGTACGCTGTTAGTCACGCCTACGCTAGCTAATCATGCGAAGATTTATTCAGCGGATGCATTCGCCTTTGTCATATCGCCGGCTTTGATGATCGTAAAATCTTCAACTGACATATACTTCTTTATGACCTTATGGACTTGTTCAGCCGTTAGCGCTGTCATTCGTGCTTCATAATCACTGTACCATTGCATCGAACGTTCACGCAGAATGTTACGACGCAATAACGCAACTAACTCACCATCTTTAGCTCGGCTAATTTTATTATCTTGCAACAAGCCTGACTTAGCACTGGTGATTTCTTCATCCGTAAAGCCGTCTTTGATAACTCTGGCTATTTCTTCTTTAAAGCCCACTTCCACTTTGGCTAAATTTTGTGGTGCGGTGATCGCATAAGCGCCAAACGTTGATTTATCATCCAATGGTAATTGCGTGATAAATGAACCTGCACCGTAACTCAGACCATCTTGTTGACGTAAACGGGTTGCCAAGCGACTATTTAAAAAGCCACCACCAATAATGTAATTGGCCAATTCCAGTGCTGCAGCATCTTCGTGTGAACCACCTACAGGTAACATTAACGCAGCTACAAATGTCGCATTTTCTTTATCTGGTGTATCAAACGTGATCGTTTGTGCAGTGACTCGTTGATAAGCATCAGCAATGCGAGCATAGCGAGTGTTGCTGTTCCATTTGCCAAATAATTGTTTAACTTGGGTCGCAACAGCATCAGCGTCAAAATCACCGACAATCCCGACATGCAGGTTATCAGCACCATAATACGCTTTATGGAACGCATGCAAATCAGCAAGGGTTAATTGCTCAATATCAGCCAATAACTCAGTATATGTCGGTTGGTAATTGGGATGACCTTTGGCCACTGGATTTTGTACGCGACGATATTCATTAAATGCTAAGCGTTGTGGATCTTGTAGATTTTGTTCAACATCGACTTTTAAGGTACTTTTGTATTGAGTAAATTCTTGCTCATCAAAACTCGGCTGCTGCAACACCGCAGTGACTAATTTTAATACCGCTGGCAAATTCTCTTTGGTGGTATTAATACCGACATAAGCGTATTCAGAACCACCCGATACAGATACTTGGGCTTTGAGTTTATCAAATTCATCTTGAATAGCCTGACGAGAAAGACCCGCCGCGCCACGCATTAACATATCACCCGTTGCTGAAGACACTAACGCTTTGCCGTTAAGGCTCTCAGCCGACCCATAACTCATCAACATGTTGACCACGACCGTTTCACCGCGCGTCTTCTTCGGTAACAACGCTAAGGTCGTGCCATTATCTAAACGTACTGTCTGAGTGCGTTTATCAATATTACTAAATGATGGATCAAAGACTTCGCCTTGGGCAATCGCGGCGCGTCCTTCATAACCCTCAACCATCTCTGCGACTGAAGCAACTTGCGGAATAACGACTCGTTCAGGCTTATCGGTTGGGATAAACAATCCTAAGGTGCGGTTATTACGAACTAAATACTGTTCAGCAACACGTTGAACATCAGCCACAGTGACCGCTTCAATGCGATCTCGGTGTAAAAAATACAAGCGCCAATCACCCATTCCCAGCCATTCACTGAGTTGCAACGCAATACGTTCTGACGAGTTAAATGATAACTCGATGTTTTTTAGCAAGTTACGTTTAATTCTATCGACTTCATCTTGGGTAATACCATTATCCACAATCTGTTCGATTTGTGACAGTAATGCTGTTTGTGTAGCCTTGATATCGTTGGCTTTATCCACTTCCGCAAAGTAAAACGCCAAACCGGGATCTTGCCACTGGAAATTAAACCCATACACACGACTGGCGAGTTTTTGTTCTACTAAGCTTTTGTGTAAACGACCACTAGGCGTATCTCCAAGAATATTTGTTAACACCTCTATCGCCGCGAAATCAGGATGTGAGCCTGCCGGAATATGATACCCTGCGGCAACTAACTGTGCGTCCCCGACGCGTCTGATGGCCACACTGCGCTCACCTGCTTTAGCAGGATCCATTGTATATAAGGTCGGTAATACCCGCTCAGGCTTAGGAATAGGGCCAAAATACTGCTGGATTTTTTTGAGCATCACCGCAGGTTCAAACTTGCCTGCAACAATCAAGGTCGCATTGTCAGGTTGGTAATATTTTTTATAAAAAGCCTGTAAACGGTCAATGGGTACATTTTCTAAATCCGCGCGTGAACCAATTGTCGATTTACCGTAGTTATGCCAATCATATGCAACACTCGCCATTTTTTGCAAAGTCACACGAAACGGGCTGTTTTCACCGCTTTCAAATTCGTTGCGCACCACGGTCATTTCACTATCTAAATCTTTTTTCGCAATAAACGAATCCACCATGCGGCTCGATTCTAAAGACAATGCCCAATTAATATTGTCCTCTGTCGCGGCAAATGTTTCATAGTAATTTGTGCGGTCAGTCCAGGTTGTGCCATTCGGACGCGCGCCGCGAGCACTGAGCTCTGCAGGAATATCAGGATGCTTTGGCGTGCCTTTAAACACCAAGTGCTCTAATAGGTGTGCCATACCCGTCTCGCCATAGTTTTCATGTTTGGAGCCAACGCGATACGTGACATTTACCGTCACCGTCTCTTTACTTTGGTCGGGAAATAACAAAACCTGTAACCCGTTAGCAAGTTGATACTCAGTGATCCCCTCGACGGCATTGACTGGCGCAAGAGACGCATGCGCAACCGTTGACGAGTCATTTGCAGCCAGCGCCACTGTTGACACGGGGGTGAAACTGACCAACAGTCCGGTAAACACAACTTTGGTCAAAGAATTTAGTTTTATCATTGGTTATCCTAACTAAAGAAACGTGCATTGAGCAAAATATACCTCAGTGTAAAATAATGTAAGGCCTGATAACCGCTCAAATTTGTTACATTTTGTATCTATTAAGCTGGTTACTCTTGCGGTATAGAACGAATTAATGCACCGATTAAGATAAATTCGATATCTTTTTCTTAAAATTCATAATTAATTCCCTTATTAGTTTATTTAGCTGCTTTTCGTACGAAATCAGTGCTGCTAACGTTTTCAAGGGTTTTCCACCTTATTCTTCACATTATTATTGATTAATTTGGACTCATTTTGAAAATGATGCTATTTACTTTGGGTTTTTCATGTACAATGGATTTTCTGGATATAGAATAAAGTTCCTAATGAAAGCATACGCTGATATTTCTGAATTAATAAATAATTTAGAAACAGAGATACAATCACTGAGTCATACGATTACGACCCTCAAAAAAGCACCTTCAAGTGTAAACGAGCAAATCATTCTCAAATATATCGATACCGCTAGTACAGGTAAAACGAAAGATTACGTTCGTTCTCTTGATATAATGTCTGACCGCGGAACCTTGTTTTCCTCGGGTGATGTGACTAAGCTTATCAAAGAAGGGGCTGATGATATCTCTACTGATTTACTCGAGATTGCGAGAAAAGTAGTGAACATCAAAAAACGATAATCCAATTAAATTCAATGTCTGATTTGTAATGGTGATAACAAATCAGAATTTTTATTTTCACCATAGTAAAAAAGAGAACATCATGAGTAAAGGTACAGTTAAGTGGTTTAACGCAGATAAAGGTTTCGGTTTTATCACTCCAGAAGACGGTAGCAAAGATTTATTTGTTCACCATTCTGAAATTCAATCTGGCGGCGGTTATGCAACATTAAACGACGGTCAAGAAGTTGAATTCGAAGTTGGCCAAGGCCAAAAAGGTCCATGTGCAAATAAAGTTGTTCCATTATAAGCTTTATTAACTAAGCGTTAGCCTAACCGCTCTCGCACATTTAGTTACGCACATAAAAAAAGCAGCATGAGGAAACTCTCGCTGCTTTTTTTTATGCCTAAATTATGTTGAAAAGCGTGGCACTTGCGCACCACCCCACATAATTTATTTAGGTATTACTCAGGTAATACCGCGTTGTGATAAACATTTTGCACATCATCACAATCTTCTAGCATATCCATAAACTTCTGGAACATTGGTAAGTCTTCTTCGCTGATCGGAGCTTCGACTTGCGGTAAGAAAGTAATTTCTTCAATTTCGATATCTAGCTCGGGAAAAGCTTCAGCTAATGCAGTTTTAACTTTGAAAAATTCAGTATTAGGCGCAATGACTGTGATTTTCCCGCCACCACTTTCCACATCAGTCACATCGACATCTGCTTCCATTAATGTTTCTAAAATGAGATCTTCATCATCACCAGCAAAACCAAACAAAGCGGCATGATCAAACATATGCGCTGCAGTACCTGGTGCACCAATTTTAGAATTCGTTTTGGTAAAACAGTTACGTACATCTGTAATCGTGCGGTTAGCATTATCGGTTAGACAATCAACAATCACCATGCAACTACCTGGACCAAATCCCTCATAACGCGCTGGAGAATAATCTTCACCCGCGCCACCTGTGGCTTTTTCGATTGCTTTATCAATAACATGCCCTGGCACTTGGTCTTTTTTGGCTTTTTCGATTAAGCGCTTAAGTGATAAGTTAGTGTCTGGGTCCGGACCGCCACTTTTGGCTACCACATAAATTTCTTTACCGTATTTTGAATATACTTTGGTTTTTTGTCCTGCCGTTTTCGCCATCGCGTTTTTACGGACTTCAAATGCTCTTCCCATTAGAATTCTCTTTTTTATCAAATAAGTAATTAGGTTATTGTAACCGAAATTGATATGCTCCGGCTACGGAATATGTTGTGAAGCTAAATAATCATGCGACTGCATCTCTTGTAAACGCGACAAACAGCGCTTAAATTCAAACGTTAAGCGGCCGTCGGTATACAACTCTTCGAGTGGCACTTCAGCTGACATAATCAACTTCACATTGCGTTCATAAAATTCATCTACCATCGCAATGAAACGTCGGGCAATGTCATCCGTTGTCGGTCCCATTTGTTCTACATCGGCCACTAACACGCTGTGATAGCAACGACTCAATTCCATATAATCGGTCTGTGAACGAGGGCCATCGCACAACGCTCTGAAGCTGATCATCAGCACGCCGTCGGCATCACGCAAGCAAGGGATATGACGATTTTCAATTTCGATCGTCGTGTTGTGTCGTCCCTCATCGGGTGCCAACTGCGTAAAATACGAATGCAAATTAGCTAACGCATCCTTATCTAATGGATAATGATATATCTCTGCTTGTTTTAAAGTACGCAGGCGATAATCCACGCCACTATCAACATTGACGATGCGAGTATTTTGGTTGATTAGCTCAATAGCAGGCAAAAAACGCGCGCGTTGTAATCCATTGCGATATAACTCATCAGGAATGATGTTAGACGTCGCAACCAATACGATACCGTGTCCAAATAGCGCCTCCATCAGCGTACCCAAAATCATAGCATCAGTAATATCGGAAACAAAAAACTCATCAAAACAAATGACTCGCGTCTCTTCCGCTAAGCGTTGTGCAACGATTTTAAGAGGGTCGGATTGCCCACTTAGGGTCTTTAATTCGGTATGCACACGGTGCATAAAACGGTGAAAGTGAATGCGCATTTTTTGTTCAAACGGCAAACAATCATAAAACGTATCAACTAAGTAAGTTTTTCCACGTCCAACCCCACCCCAAAAATATATCCCTTGGATCGAAGGCTTGGACATCCCTTTGCCAAATTTAGAACGAATTTTTACCCGCCAAGTAAGTTTTTTAGATGGTTGGGTCAGTTCATCATATAATCGCTGTAGTTCACGCACTGCGTTTTCTTGAGCAAGATCATGGGCAAAGCCAGCTTGTTGTAAGTCAGCTTGATATTTTTCCCAAGGTGTCATGTTATTGGTTTGCGGCACCGCTTTTCCTACGTCTTGAATATTTATAAAACTGCCCTATATCTTACAATGTTTTTGCTTTATTATGAAATGATACTCATGTAGCAGAGATCTGTTGTAAGTTATTTGCTATTGTTAATTTATTGTTATTTTATTGGTTGTCATTATATGCAAGATATCATTATTTACGTTGCTCTTTTAATCGTTGGTTTAGTTATCGGTTTGGTTATCGCTAAAGCGTCGTTTGCGTCAGATAATCCTGCCCAACAACAATCTGCGAAAGCTGAGCAAGAACAAGTAATGCTTGCACAATTACGCAATCAACTTGCCGCAGCGCAAGAGTCAATTAAAGCAATTGATGCGCAGAGCGCGCAGTTACAATCACAAATTACCGAGTTTGATTACATTTTAACGTCATATGAAACACAAGACGAACAGCCTAAAATCACCTTCTTCGGTGAACACGCTTCGCCTTACCTACGTATGCAAAATAAAGCGAAACGTGATAAGTCCAATGCAGAGTCGCAACCGCGTGATTTTTCAAATTCCGGTTCGGGTTTATTTGACGGAAACAAAAAATAAACCAAATAACAGGGAACTAAAATTCCTCGCCCTGACTCTGTTTAGTTAAATAGCATTATTTAATTTTTGTTGAACAGGAGCGTTACCCTATATGAAAGTATTTTTTAAACGAGTTGCCGTTGTCTGCACCGTAGTCAGTGCAACATTGCTTGTCAATTTGCCAGTCCAAGCGACAGCTACCGCGGGCTTTCCATTCTTTTCCGCCACTAACAGTGACACTATGCCATCCCTAGCGCCTATGCTAGAAACGGCCATGCCTGCAGTTGTCAGTATCAATGTTGAAGGCACACAAGTATCACGTCAACGCGTGCCTGAAATGTTTCGTAATTTTTTTGGCGGTCAAGGTGAGCAAGTCCAAGAGCGTCCATTTCGTAGTTTAGGTTCTGGTGTCATCATTGATGCAAAAAAGGGCTACATAGTCACTAATGCCCATGTCGTAAAAGATGCTGACGAGATTTTAGTTACTCTAACCGATGGACGCGAGTTTACAGGTAAAAAACTTGGGGCTGATGAGCAGTCCGATATAGCATTACTCAAAATCGAGCCAACTAACCTTGCAGCCATGCCATTAGCTGATTCAGATAAATTACGGGTTGGTGACTTCGTGATCGCTATTGGTAATCCATTTGGTTTATCACAAACAGTGACATCTGGCATTGTCAGTGCTTTAGGTCGAACTGGTATTAATATGGGTGGCTATGAAAACTTCATCCAAACCGATGCAGCAATTAACCGTGGTAACTCAGGTGGCGCATTAGTCAACCTTAAAGGTGAGTTAGTCGGGATCAATGCTGCGATATTCTCACCGGGTCGCGATGCCGGCAATGTTGGAATTGGCTTTGCTATTCCAAGCAATATGATGAAAAATCTAGTTGATCAAATCAGTGAATTTGGCGAAGTCCGTCGTGGCTTACTCGGGATTATTGGCAATGATGTGGATGCTGGTTTGGCTGAAGCTTTCAACTCAGATGTCAACAAAGGTGCTTTTGTTGCTGAAGTCACACCTGATTCTGCGGCTCAAAAGGCAGGCATTGAAGCGGGAGATATCATTACCGCCATCAATGGTAAAACCTTAGGTAGTTTTGCTGAATTACGTGCCAAAGTAGCTAGTATGGGAGCAGGTGCGGATCTGGAATTAACCCTCATTCGCCAAGGTAAATCAATGAACGTTGAGGTCACGTTAGGTGATGCCGGGATAACCGTTAAAACTGCAGCAGAAATTCATCCAGCCTTCACCGGTGCGACGTTTGCTGATGGCACCGATATAGCAGGTAATCGCGGCGTAACCGTCAGTGATATTGAAGCTGCGAGTCCAGCATTGCGCTTTGGCTTACGTAAAGATGACGTGATCATCGGGGTCAATCGTCAACGTGTTAATAACATAAAAGAACTGACTGAACGCCTTGCCAACAGCGCAGATGAAGTCATGGCGATCAATGTTCGTCGTGGTGATACCACTTTATATTTGGTGATCAGAAAGTAATCTGTCGTTGTTAAACACCCTATATCAGCCTAAATAGGACTGATATATCGAGCTGACGAATGCAATATGTGTTCGTCAGCTTTTTTATCTCCCATGCCTTGTGATACACTTCGACGCAATTATAAGATTTATATATTGAAAACCGCTATGCCTGGACAACGTATTCTTTGGTTCTTTTTTCGCTCTATTGTTATTGGCGCAATTGTCGCCTCCCTAATTTTATTACTCGTTCCTGAGTTAAGACAAGGCAGTGGTATTGATTTAAAACGTCTATTTGAAAGTGAGCCTGCATCTAATCGTCAATCATATTATGATGCGATTTCTCGTTCAGCTCCTTCTGTAGTCAACATCTATAGCGTCAGTATCGAATCCAACAGTTTATTTAGTAATACCTCACGTGAACGCACCAACCTTGGCTCTGGTGTCATTATGACTGAAGATGGTTATATTTTAACTTGTCATCACGTTATCAATAATGCATCCAGTATTTATGTTGCCATGCAAGATAGCCGTTTATTTGAAGCGCAAATTGTAGGCTATGATTTATTTACTGATTTGGCAGTCTTAAAAATTAATGCCGATAACTTACATGCAATACCGCAACTGGCTAAAACAAATACCCGTGTTGGTGATGTCGTCATGGCTATTGGTAATCCCTACAACTTGGGACAGACCATTACACAAGGTATTGTGTCACGCACAGGACGTAATGGCTTGGCCAATTATGTTGATTTCATTCAGACTGATGCCGTGTTAAATCAGGGTAACTCAGGCGGAGCCTTAGTCGACTCTGAGGGGTATTTGATGGGCATTACTAATGCCAATTTTAAAACCTTTGATGCGCAGCGTCGTGTGCGTGATGTCAATGGCGTAAACTTTGCGGTGCCTTATGAATTAGCGAGTCGCGTCATGTCTGACATTATTACCCATGGTAAAGTGACTCGTGGTCAACTTGGATTTTCTGGAAACGAATATCAAGGTCAAGATGGGATAATTATTGCAAATATTGTGAGTGGTAGCCCTGCTGATCTGGCCGGTTTGCAAGTCAATGACGTTTTACTAGCTATTGATAATCGTCCTATATCTGGTGCGTCTGACGCATTGGACATGATAGCTGAAACGCCGCCTGGCACACAGATTTTACTACAGATTCAACGCCAAGAAGCATTTTTGACGATACAAGTGACTGTCGGCGAGTTAACACTCGACACACCTACCCGCTAATGCAAAGTACCCAATATGTCGTGTTATGCGATAAGCAAGGTAGAACAATTGCGACAAAGGACAAACTACAAGCGCATATTGATGGTGATTTACACCTCGCGTTTTCGGTGCAAATTTGTCGACCAGCACAAGATAGTCGCAGCGGTTATGAGTGGTTATTACAACAACGAGCCATAGACAAATATCACTCAGGAGGCCTCTGGGCTAACACGTGTTGTTCCCATCCACTCTTAGAAGAAAGCCTAGAACAAGCTTGTCATCGCCGTGTACAAGAAGAACTAAACATCAGCATAGCGTCTCCTGTTCAGACCTTATCCCATTTCATCTACCATGCCCAATTAGATAATCAATTGATTGAGCACGAATATGATTTCATCTTGTTAGTAGAGCAGGATGTATCGGCGGTTTCACCTAACCCAGATGAGGTGATGGCTACACAGTGGTGTCATACTGATGAGATCCAGGCTTGGCTTGAAACCAAGCCCGAACAGTTTGCGGTGTGGTTTAAGGAAGTGTTTACTCGGGTGAGCAAACACCTTAAATAACTTTGCAGCTAGTCCTCAAAGCTTTGTTCTTTGATCCAATCTTCAAACAGACCGACATCATTGCTAATGGCAGCGTCTAATTGATCAACCCATTCGTGGACGTTTTTCCACCATGTAGGATGATCACCTTGTTGTATTTCATTTGCCACTTTTTGAATCCGGCTAAGGCCGATTGAACTCGCTGCGCCTTTAATTTTATGCGCTTGAGAACACACATCATCTTTATCTTTAGCTGTTAAACTCAAATGTAGACTTTCCATGTACTCCGGGATCTTATCCTTAAATACGCCTAAACTGGTTGTCACCATTTCATGCCCAATCGTATCAACCAACGTTTGGATAAACTCTAAATCCATCGTTTTGTTTAGTGGGTTTTCAGTTTCAACTTCTGGGATCTCAATCGGTTCAAAGGTATCTTCTTGATGCGCAAACAATTCATTGAAAACCTTGATAACGCGCGATTTTTTGATCGGTTTAGCAATAATATCGTCCATTCCATTTTGCAGATATTCTTCGCGCTTTTTAATCACATTAGCCGTCAAAGCGACGATAGGAGTTTGCATAACTAAGTCTTCTTGGATAACCGTATCTGCAACATCAAAACCCGTCATATCTGGCAACTGAATATCTAATAATATTAAATCGTATGTCGTAGAGCGGATTTTTTCTATTGCTTCTTTACCCGTCATTGCGACGTCAACGTGTTGATCTAACTTTTCTAGTAAGGCTTTTGCCACCATCACGTTCAATTCGATATCTTCGACTAATAAGATATTCAATCCCTTCACTTTTAACTCTTCACGCACACGTGGTTTTTGACTTATTTTTAGTGGAATTGTGATGATAAAACGCGTGCCTCTGCCTACTTCAGACACCACTTCAATATTACCATTCATGCGATCCACCATCTCTTTACAGATAGCTAAGCCAATCCCCGTACCGGTTGCAGATTGATGATCGGGATGATCAACTTGGTAATACATCGCAAAAATCTTATCAATATCTGCTTGCGGGATCCCTACACCCGTATCCTCAATCTCAAAACATACATTCGCAGTCTTTTTATCAGGGAGAGTGGTCGCGGACACAGATAAACTGACATGGCCTTTTTGTGTGAATTTAACGGCATTAAATAGCATGTTCCACAAAATTTGGCGTAAGCGAGTGCCATCTACTTGCACATATTCGGGGATAGGTTGAGCCACCTTAGAGACAAACTTTAAGTTTTTATCAGCCGCGAGTAGCTCGATGACACTGCTAAGTTCATCAGTAAATTTCTCTAATGATAAAGTCTTGAATGAGAGTTCAATTTTGTCACGCTCTAGTTTATCTAAATCAATGATGTCATTAAAAATATTACCTAGCGTAATAGCACTCGCATAAATGGTGCTTACCCAAGTAAACTGTTCTTTATTTAGTTTTGTATCTCGTAACATACGCGATAGACCGACAATACCATTTAAGGGTGTACGTAACTCATGGCTGATAGTGGCGATGAATTTGGTTTTATCTTTACTGGCTTTTTCTGCTGCTTTTTCTGCTTTGATCCGCTCAGTCATATCACGACCAAACGCCAGTAGACCTAAACGCTCACCTTCGTGATCAAAGAAAGGCACTTTGCGCATTTCAAAGTAACGATGTTTTCCGTCCGGGAAACGCAGCCATAACTCTTCGGTCACGCTGATATTTTTTTCTAATACTTCACTATCTGAACGTGCAACTTGCGTGGCAAGCTCTTCGTCATACACTTCATGAGGCGTCAATCCAAGTAACTCATCTTGGCTGCGTCCGGTTAACTCTTCGGCAACACGGTTACAACCTGCAAACTGCCCTTCTTCATTGCGGAAATAAATCAAATCAGGCGAAGCATCAATAATGGAACGCAATAAGGTGGATAAACGACGAGCTTGAATTTCTTGTTCGGATTTATCTCTAATTTCGATTTCAAGCTCTTTAAATACACGTTCGCGCTCTAGTTGTGCTTCTTTGCGTTGTTCGATCTCAAAGTTAAGTTGCTTGATATTGTTCTGCAGTTCACGATTCAACAACACGTCTTCTTCACGCAAACTTTCTAATTCTTCAATGACTTCTTTTAGATGTACCCGAGATAACTCAAGCTGTTTCACCAACTCACTAAAGAAGTACAAGATCCAAGGTGCAGATAGCATGGTGAGGATGACTGCACTAACAAAATCTTCTAATAATGGCTCGGTACCCAAGCTAAGGCGAATAATATATGACCCGCAAATAGTAAATACTAGAGTGACCAGCACGAAAAATAAGCTGAGTTTGACGGTTCCATGGTGCTCCACAAAGCGTGAAAAGCGAAATGCCCATGAATTAGTTGAATGTTCTGGATGCATAATAACAACACGTAAAGACTTAATAGCTGAATCATATCAATGATTGATTCTAGAGACACATATTATTTTCACTCGACATTGTGATCAAAGCAGGATATTTATGCATATAATTAGCGTAAATAATCAAAAATATGCAATTTGTAAAAGAATTGTTATGAACATACGATAGGATATTTATACCGCTTATGGAAGATTTTAATTCCTAATAAGTGTGTAATAAAATGTCCACAAAATTAATAAGTCATTGTTATATATGATATAAATATTTTAATGCGATTATTTGCTATTCAGGACAAACAAACTAATATTTGATCTATGAGCCACAAAATAGTATTTTACGGCATCTGCTAAGATAAATTGCATAAAAATTCTAATATCTGCTGGTTGCCGAACACGACATTGAAGTCACTTGTTAACACCCTACATAGCATTATATATAAGTTCATGGTTTGAATGGAACAAACCGCCGTTTAGTTTTTGTGTTGAACATATACTGAACAAACATTGAACGCTTCTCATGACAGTAAGAAGCTTTTATAAGAAATATTTACCAAGACTGATGTTATATCAACATCGTCGTGGTTTTTGTCGTTTTAATTTTTTTATTAGCTAATGTCTGCATTGCTAATGCATGGCTCAATTGAGCGAATAAAAATGGAGAGATTCATATGAGTTTATATCACCCAAACGATTCCAAAGATAACTGTGGTTTTGGATTGATTGCACACACCCAAGGTGAGGCGAGTCATCGCTTAGTTTCTACAGCAATTGAAGGTCTTGACCGTATGCAACATCGCGGTGGTATCGCTGCTGATGGTAAAACGGGTGACGGTTGTGGTCTATTAATTGCCAAGCCAGATTCATTTTTTAGAACTGTTGCTGAGCAAGCTGGATGGCGTCTAGGAACTAACTATGCTGTTGGTATGGTGTTTTTATCCCAAGACCCAGTATTAGCGCAACAAGCCCGTGAAGTGTTAAATGAAGAATTAACTAAAGAAACCTTAACCGTTGCTGGATGGCGCGAAGTGCCTGTCGACAAATCAGTACTAGGTGAACTTGCTCTTAGTGGCGTGCCACAAATTGAGCAAGTCTTTGTTAATGCACCGAACGGTTGGCCTACATCTGATATCGAACGCCGCTTATTCATGGTTCGTCGTCGCGCTGAAAAACGTCTTATGGACGATCCAGATTTCTATGTAGCCTGCCTATCTGGTTTAGTGACTATTTATAAAGGCCTAGTCATGCCCAAAGATCTGCCTGCTTTTTATAAAGATCTTGCAGATGATCGTCTTGAATCCAGTATTTGTGTATTCCACCAGCGTTTTTCGACCAACACATTACCTCGTTGGCCTCTCGCGCAACCTTTCCGTTATTTAGCGCACAATGGTGAAATCAATACAATCAAAGGTAACCGAGATTGGGCTAAAGCACGTATGTCCAAATTCGCTACTCCATTAATTCCTGATCTAAAAGACGCAGCACCATTTGTTAATACAACGGGTTCTGATTCTTCGTCATTAGATAACATGCTAGAACTGTTCTTAGCTGGCGGTATGGATTTATTCCGTGCGATGCGTTTGCTCGTGCCACCTGCCTATCAAAACAACGCTACCATGGACGATGAACTACGTGCATTTTATGAGTTTAACTCAATGCACATGGAGCCGTGGGATGGTCCTGCAGGGATCGTACTGACCAATGGTCGTCATGTCGCTTGTAACCTTGACCGTAATGGTTTACGTCCTGCTCGTTATGTCATCACTAACGATGGCTTAATCACACTTGCTTCAGAAATCGGCATCTGGGATTACGAACAAAGCGATGTCGTCGAAAAAGGTCGTGTTGGTCCAGGTGAAATGCTAGCCGTTGATACGCAAGAAGGTAAAATCTGGCGTTCGACTGAAATTGACGACGTTTTAAAAACACAGCATCCTTACAAAGAGTGGTTATCTGAACATATTCGCCACCTTAAACCAATTGAAGAATGTGACGCCGTATTAATCGGTAAACGCGCAATTGATGATGAGCAAATGGCTGTTTTTCATAAATTGTTTAACTACTCTTATGAAGAAATCCAACAAGTTGTTAAGGTTTTAGCAAAAGACGGACAAGAAGCAGTTGGCTCTATGGGTGATGATACCCCTATGGCGGTTATGTCTTCACGTGTGCGTACGTTATATGATTATTTCCGCCAACAATTTGCACAAGTTACGAATCCACCTATCGACCCGTTACGTGAAAACCACGTTATGTCGTTAGCAACTTGCATTGGGCGTGAGCAAAACGTATTTAATGAAACGGGCGGCCATGCTGACCGTGTCATCTTTAAATCGCCGATATTAATGTACACGGATCTAAAACAGTTACGTGAACTTGATCAAGAACATTACTATTCAGAAAAAGTATCATTAAATTACTTACCTGAAGAAGGCTTGAAGGCCGCTATTGTCCGCATCTGTGATGAAGTAGTTGCGTTAGTACGTGAAAAACGCGCTGCGTTTGTGATTCTTTCTGACCGTAACATTGAGCCATCGCACTTGCCTATTCCAGCGGCAATGGCAGTGGGCGCGGTACAAAAACGCCTTGTAGATGAGCAACTACGTTGTGATGCCAACATTGTGGTAGAAACCGCTTCTGCTCGTGACCCACATCATTTTGCTGTATTAATTGGTTTAGGTGCTACAGCCGTATATCCGTTCTTGGCATATGAAACCATTGAGCAATTAGTAGCAAATAAAGAATTAGACATCGATGCGATGACAGCTATGTTGAACTACCGTAAAGGGATCAACAAAGGCTTATTCAAAATCATGTCAAAAATGGGTATCAGTACGGTTGCTTCTTACCGTTCTTCAAAATTATTTGAAGGAATTGGGATCAACGAAGACGTCATGGACTTATGCTTCCAAGGTGTGACGAGTCGATTACAAGGTGCGGGTTTTGAAGAGTTCCAACAAGACACATTAAATAATCAACGTATTGCTTGGCTCAAACGTAAGCCTGTTAGCCACGGTGGATTATTAAAATACGTCCATGATGGCGAATACCATGCGTATAACCCTGATGTCGTGAAAACATTGCAAACCGCAGTCGTCAGCGGTGATTATGAAGATTACAAAGTGTTCTCTTCGTTAGTCAACGATCGCTCACCATCACACTTGCGTGATTTGCTAGGCTTAAAATACGCTAATAACAGCATTGATATCAGTGAAGTAGAATCTGCTGAAACCTTGTATCGTCGTTTTGATACTGCGGCAATGTCTATCGGTGCATTATCACCAGAGGCGCATGAAGCATTAGCGATTGCGATGAACCGCTTAGGTGGTCAATCAAACTCAGGTGAAGGTGGTGAAGATCCTGCCCGCTTCAATACTGAGAAAAACTCTAAAATTAAACAAGTCGCCTCAGGTCGCTTTGGTGTAACTCCGCATTACTTAATGAATGCGACGATCATCCAGATCAAAGTTGCTCAAGGTGCAAAACCAGGTGAAGGTGGTCAATTACCAGGTGACAAAGTCAACCAATACATCGCTGAATTACGCTTTTCAGTGCCTGGTGTGACATTAATTTCGCCTCCACCGCATCACGATATTTATTCGATTGAAGATTTAGCCCAGCTAATATTCGATTTAAAACAAGTCAATCCAAAAGCGCTTATTTCAGTGAAACTTGTATCTGAACCAGGTGTTGGAACGATTGCATGTGGTGTAGCTAAAGCTTATGCTGATTTGATTACCATTTCTGGTTATGACGGTGGTACTGCAGCAAGTCCTTTAACCTCGGTTAAATATGCAGGTAGCCCATTTGAACTTGGTCTTGCCGAAACACAACAAGCCTTGATTGAAAATGGTTTACGTCACAAAGTTCGAGTACAAACCGATGGTGGCTTAAAAACCGGTCTTGATGTCGTTAAAGCCGCATTATTAGGAGCTGAAAGCTTCGGTTTTGGTACCGGCCCAATGGTTGCATTAGGGTGTAAATTCTTACGTATTTGTCACTTAAATAACTGTGCGACAGGTGTAGCAACACAAGACGAAAAGTTACGTGAAAACTATTTCATTGGCTTGCCAGATATGGTGATGAACTACTTTAAGTTTATCGCACAAGAAATCCGTGAAACTATGGCATTAATGGGCGTACGTAAATTTGAAGATTTAATTGGTCAAACTGAGTATTTGGAAATGTTAACGGGACAAACCGCAAAACAAGCGCGTTTGGATTTATCTCCGTTACTACATAAACCTGAAGCGGGTGTCCATACCAAACTATTTTGCTCTGAAGGTGCCAATAACCCGATTGATAATGGTGACTTAAACCGTAAGATGGCTGTAGATGCTGCGTCCGCAATCGAGTCAAACTCAGGCATGAAACTAAGCTACCCTGTGCGTAACACTGACCGTTCAGTTGGAGCGACATTATCGGGAATGATTGCAGCTAAACATGGCAACCATGGTGCCGATGACTTCCCAATTAATATCGCGCTTAAAGGTACCGTTGGTCAAAGCTTCGGTGTCTGGAATGCAGGTGGTCTAAATATGACCCTCGAAGGCGATGCGAACGATTATGTGGGTAAAGGGATGACTGGCGGTGAGTTAGTTATTTATCCAGAGCACAAAGTGAAATTTGACGCACACGAATCCGCCATTATGGGTAATACCTGTTTATATGGTGCAACCGGCGGAAAATTATTAGCCGCAGGCCGTGCTGGTGAACGTTTTGCAGTACGTAACTCTGGCGCAATTGCAGTTATTGAAGGCTGTGGTGATAACGGTTGTGAATATATGACCGGTGGTATTGTTGCAGTTCTAGGTAGTGTAGGCGTTAACTTCGGTGCAGGTATGACAGGTGGTTTTGCGTACATTTTAGATGAGCACAACGACATCGAACACCGCATCAATGCTGAATTAGTCGATGTATTAAATATCGAAGATAAAGGCATTTTATCAGAGCATTTACGTGGACTCATCAACGAGCATTATGAAAAAACCGGTTCAGAACACTCATTGAATTTATTATCTAATTTCAGTGACATGTTAGGTTCGTTCCGTTTAATTAAACCAAAAACAAGTGATGTGAAGAACTTATTGGGGCATATTAGTCGCTCCAGTGCTGAACTTCGTGTTCAAGCACAATAAGATAGGGGTAAAGTATGGCTAAGAATGTATACCAATTTGTGGATGTGGCGCGTATCGATCCACCTAAAAAACCTATCATTGTTCGTAAAGAAGAATTTGGTGAAATTTATCAACCATTGTCACAGTCGCAAACAGAAGGTCAAGCTGACCGCTGTTTAGATTGTGGTAACCCATATTGTGAATGGAAGTGTCCAGTACATAACTACATTCCACAATGGCTTGATTTGGCTAACCAAGGCCGCATCATTGAAGCTGCTGAGTTGTCGCACAAAACCAACTCGTTACCTGAAGTGTGTGGTCGCGTTTGTCCTCAAGATCGTCTATGTGAAGGCGCATGTACGCTGAATGATGATTTTGGTGCGGTCACTATCGGTAGTATCGAAACCTATATTACCGACACAGCCTTTAAAATGGGTTGGCGTCCAGATATGTCAGGTGTCATCAAAACCGACAAGCGCGTTGCCATCGTCGGTGCAGGCCCTGCTGGTCTAGCATGTGCTGATGTATTAGTGCGTAATGGTGTCACACCAGTTGTTTTTGACCGTTATGAAGAAATCGGCGGCTTACTGACATTCGGTATCCCATCTTTTAAATTAGAAAAAACAGTGATTGAACGTCGTCGTGAGATCTTCACCGACATGGGCATTGAGTTCAGATTAAATACTGAAATCGGTAAAGATATTGCATTTGACGATTTATTGTCAGAATACGATGCAGTGTTCCTTGGAATGGGTACTTACACTTCTATGCAAGGTGGTTTCAAAAATGAAGCTGCACCGGGTGTATTTGAAGCATTACCTTTTCTAGTTGCTAACACTAATCGTGTAATGGGATTAGAAAAATCACCTGAAGACTTTATTGATATGAAAGGCAAAAAAGTGGTCGTACTCGGTGGTGGTGATACCACTATGGATTGCGTGCGTACTTCGATTCGTCAAAACGCTGAAAGTGTTATTTGTGCTTATCGTCGTGACGAAGCTAGCATGCCTGGTTCACGCCGTGAAGTCGTTAATGCCAAAGAAGAAGGCGTTGAATTTCAGTTTAACTTAATGCCACTTGATATTGCCGTTGATGATGCGGGAAAAACCATCGGTGTGCGTATGGTTAAAACCGAAATGGGCGCCCCTGATGCAGCAGGACGTCGAAGTGCGGTTAAAGTTGAAGGCTCTGAACATATCCTAGAAGCGGATGCGGTCATTATTGCATTTGGTTTCTCTCCATCGCCAGCACCTTGGTTTGGTGATGTAGGTATTATCTTAGATGAAAAAGGACGCGTACGCGCGCCTGAACATGGTAATTATCCATTCCAAACATCTAACCCTAAGATATTCTCAGGTGGTGATATGGTGCGTGGTTCTGACTTAGTTGTTACAGCGATTGCAGAAGGCCGTAAAGCTGCAGAAGGTATGATGGATTATATGGGCGTGTAAGCGTTTTACTATTTAATCTTTAGTTACAAACGATACTAACAAGTTTAAAGCGATGTATTAATTACATCGCTTTTTTTGTTTTTGTCGCATGAATTAATCATTATGGCACTGCAATTGCTTTCTTAGACTCAGTGACAGGTTTATCTCAAACCAGTCAAAAAACTGACCTTAGTATTGTGAGGAGTCAAAGATGGAATTAGCAATTATATTAACCATAGTCATGATCGTAATGGCACTGGCGGTCATTAAAATGAGTCAACCGGATATCAACGTCCCGTTTCAACGTAAATCACAATTATTTACGCCGGTTGAACGTTCTTTTATTCAATTGCTAGAACAAGCAGTCGGTAACGAATTTCGGATATTATGTCGGGTTCGCTTAGCTGATGTCCTCGCGCCTCGCAGTCAGTCCAAACAATCAAAAGCCGCTCAACAAAAAGCGAGTACCAAGCAACTTGATTTTGTATTGTGCGACAAAGAAGATATGCGCCCGTTAATCGCCATTGATTTGGTTAGCGCAAAAGGCCCTGTCATCAAAGGACAAGAACAAAAAGAAGGCTATAAAACTCAGCGTGATTGGTTTGTATCTGGCGCGTTAGAATCAGCCAGTGTGGCGCATGTTCGCATTAAGGTAAAACCTGGGTACACCGCTTCTGATATTCGTGAGTGTATCGAATCAAAATTAGTGGAATACCGTAAATTAAAAACCAAACAACCGATTTTAACCACACAAAAACGCCCTACTCGACCGCTTCGCTCAAGTAAAGCCGCTGCGGCATAACTCTTTTACTTCCCCCGACTCGCCACGTGTTTGCTTTTTGCGGTCACGTGGCTTTTTTATGATATGATCAGGTTATTATTTATTCCAAGCATCGACTGATGCTTGTTTAGCAGAGTTTTTTACTATGAAATTTTTAATCTTAGGGGCGATGGAGCAAGAGATCACCCTTCTTACGCAATCGTTAGCACAATCAAGCACCTCCACAATTCAGCACTTAGAATGCCACGTTGGCCAATTTGCAGGTCATGAAGTCATGATTGCGCGTTGTGGGATTGGTAAAGTGGCCTCAGCACTAGCTGTCGGAGTATTGACTCAAGCATTTGCCCCTGATGTTGTGATTAACACTGGCTCTGCAGGTGGATATGACAAACAACTACAAGTTGGCGATATTGTTATTGCAGATGAGTTAGTCCAGTTTGATGTAGATTTAACGAATTTTGGCTACGCGCCAGGCCAACCTGCAGGCATGCCAGCTCGATTTGAATGCGATGCACAACTTATCGATTTAGCGTTAACTCAAGTGGCTGGATTTGCAGATATCAATGCTATCAAAGGATTAATTGGTACCAGTGATAAATTTATTTGTGAAGCGGCAGATACTCAGCATATTGCTAGTTTATTTCCAACCGTTGCAGCAGTAGAAATGGAAGGTGCCGCCATCGCTCAAGCTTGTCATATGGCGAATACCCGCTGTGTGGTGATCCGTTGCATTTCTGATCTCGCCAATGAAGAATCCACACATACCTTTGAAGAATATCTAGAAAAAGCAGCCGTCAACTCTGCTAATCTTGTTATGGCCTTGATCAAGGCGGCATAACACTTGTTAGATTCGCTAATACCTCACTGGCTAACCCACCCTGCATTTTTAGTATTGGGGTTAATCAGTGTTGCTGTATTACTCGAATATCAGGTTACTTGGCGCAAAGCCGTTCATCCCATTGCCCTCCTCAATCTTTTGAATGTGCGTTTAGGACAGCTTATTATTGCGCAACCTAATCGTGCTAATGGCGTATTGGCATTGGGTAGCGCGTTGTTGTTGCTTGTGCCTTTTGTGGCAATTTTGTGGTTTATTATTCAAATCGCCGAATTTCAACATATACTGATTGGCGTATTGTTGTGGGTAAGCCTCGGTCAATGGCGCTTGCGTCATGCTGCAAAGCGTATCTATCACTATATTGCCCAAGACAAAAAGCAACTTGCCAGAGATACACTAAATAGCTTTGTGTTGCGCGATACGGCACAACTCTCCCCCTTAGGTATCGCTAAAGCGACAACTGAGATGTTAATTTTACGCCACGTCTATCAACAGATCGTGGTCATTTTTTGGTTTGCATTTACTAATATCTGGGTCGCACTAAGCTATCGTTTATTATACGAGTTAGCAGCTTGCTGGAATCCAAAACATCCACAATGGCTAGGCATAGGTAAACTAACCAGTACCTTAACTCGGATATTACAATGGCCCGCGGTGATCTTATACAGCCTAATGATCATTGTGTTTAATCCTAACAAGCAGATGCTACAGCAGATCATAACTAGTAAAAATACCACTCCAGCTACCTGGTTACTTGCTTTATATGGTTGGGTTATCGATGCGCAATTGTCTGGTGCCTACAGCTATGCAGGGCAACGTATTCGTAAACCCAAACTTGGCAGTCACGATGCATTAAAACTCGATCATATAAAACGCGTGTTATTTTTACAGCCGATTTGGTTGTGTGCTTATATTTTATTATGCTCATTGATAGTATGGTTATTAACTGGAGTCGCTTTTTAATGCGCTTTGTTATTATCATTTTTTGCTTATTGAGCATTAGCCATTCTGCATTTTCAGCGAGTAACCAGCGTATTATTACCCTTGCACCCCACTTGACTGAATTGGTCTTTTTATTAGAACAAGAATCACAACTTGTTGCCGTCAGCGATTACTCAGACTATCCCGCTGCGGCTCAAGACTTTCCTTCCGTGGCAAGTTATACCGGATTAGATTTTGCTGCTATATTGGCGCTGCAACCCACGCATATCATTGCTTGGCAAGGTGGAAATAAACCACAAGATATCGCTAAATTAGAAGCATTAGGCTTGCATGTATTAAGCTTACATACACTGACATTAGATGATATTGCACAAAATATCACAGACTTAGGTAAGTTTTTGGATATGCCAGAAAAGGCAGGTACAGCCAACGCTGTTGCGCAAAGCTATAGACAAGACTTGCAGCAACTGCGACAACAATATGCCCAGCGTGACGCACAATCGGTGTTTTATTATTCGTGGGCGACCCCACTCATGTCTATCGGTAAAGGAGCATGGGCCAATCAAGCATTAGCAGTGTGTCAATTAACACAGATATTTGCTCATAGTGAGATTGCATACCCACAAGTATCTTTAGCGCACGTTCTACGTCAACAACCCGACTATATTATTAATGTGGCCAAAGAGCCACTTGCCAGTATTGAGGCATTTTGGGCGCCACATAGACATGTTATTAAGGCTCCAATAGTGCAATTGAACCCTGATCTATTACACCGATTTACGCCTCATATTTTGACCGAAATAAAGCGGATGTGTGAAGCAACCAAGGGTAACAACTTTGTGTAGCAGGTTATTACAATGACATTTAAGCCGAAAAGTGGTACTTTTAAGTAGCTCATTAGTCAACTCAAAGACATCATTCAAATATGGAACTTAGTATTACCACGCCCGCCATGTTATTTCCGGCAATCAGTTTATTATTATTAGCATTTACCAATCGCTTTTTGGCGCTCTCAAGCCTGACAAGACAGTTTTCGCAAAACCATGAACACGAAACCATCATGCTCCAAATTCAAAATTTTCGAAAACGCATCAAACTAATTCGCTGGATGCAAGAAACCGGTGTGTTGAGCTTTTTCTTTTGTGTGCTGACCATGTTATTTATTTACATGGATTATATGTTTATTGCCAACTGGGTATTTGGCGTGAGTTTAGTCTTGTTGTTAGTGTCTTTGGTACTTTCGGTACGCGAGATCCACATATCTATGGAAGCCCTTAACGTTCACTTAAACCAAGTGTTGAATGAGCGCAAACAACAGACCAAAGAGACAAAATAAAAGACTTTTGAGTCATTTATTTTCTTAATGATACATCTTAGCCATTAGCTTGTGCAAACAACAATGTGCTTTGAACCGCAGCTTGCCAACGGGCTAAACAAGCTTTTCTGATGTGCGGATCGATACTCGGTGTAAATACTCGTTCGATTGCTTTTAGCTCTGAGATTTCTTCGACATTAGCATACAGGCCTAACTCTAGTCCTGCTAAAAAAGCTGCCCCCAATGCGGTTGACTCCATATTAACTGGACGCTGGATATCCACTTGCAAAATATCCGCTAAGAACTGACATAACCAATCGTTCGCGACCATTCCTCCATCCACTAACACGGAAGTACTTTGCACACCATCTTGTGCCATAGCATGTAACAAATCGTTAGTTTGATAACACACGGCTTCTAATGCTGCACGAGCAAAATGGGCATTGGATGTATCGCGTGTCATACCATAAATGGCTGCACGAGCATTAGGTTTCCAGTGCGGAGCACCTAGACCCGCAAATGCAGGCACTAGTACTACGCCGTGATCATAATCCAGCGACTCAGCAAGCACTTGCGACGCCTTAGCATTATCGATAACTTGGATACCATCGCGTAACCATTGTACATTCGCGCCGGCAGTGAATATAGAACCTTCAAGCGCGTAATAAGCCTGACCATTTAATGAATAACCCACAGTCGTCAATAACTTAGATGTCGATGCAAGAGGCTCTGTGCCGGTATTTAATAATGCAAAACACCCTGTGCCATACGTACTTTTTAATGTGCCTTTATTAAAACCACATTGACCCACTAACGCAGCTTGCTGATCACCTGCTACACCTGCTATGGGCAGTGATAGTGGCAGCACTCCCGGCGCACTAGTCCCAAAATCAGCAGCACAATCAAGCACTCTCGGCAACACACTTGATGGTACGTTAAACCACGCACACAACGAATCATCCCATGCCATTGTATGAATATTAAATAGATTGGTACGTGAAGCATTGGTGGTATCTGTGACGTGTGCCTGACCTTGGGTCAAACGCCAGATAAGGAAACTATCAATAGTACCGAATGCAAGCTCCCCTTGCTCCGCTTGGCTGCGAGCATTAGGGACATGATCTAAGATCCATGCAATCTTAGTAGCAGAAAAATACGGATCGAGTAACAAGCCTGTCTTAGCAGTAATTTGCTCGCCTTTTGCCGCAAGATCAGCACACATTGCTGCCGTTCGGCGGTCTTGCCACACAATCGCATTATAAATAGGTTTACCCGTCGCACGATCCCATACTAACGTCGTTTCTCTTTGATTAGTAATACCAATCCCTTCAACCGTCACACCCAACGCTTGGGCTTGATCTAACACTGAGTGACAGACCGTTAAGGTGCTTTGCCAAATTTCTTCGGGATCATGTTCGACCCAACCATTTTTTGGAAAATATTGAGTAAATTCTTGTTGAGCACTGCATAGGGCTTTGCCTTGCTTATCAAATACTATCGCACGAGTCGAAGTCGTACCCTGATCAATAGATAAAATACCTTGTGTCATGTTGAACCTTTACCTGAATCTTTACCTGAATCTTTACTTGGATATTAAAAGAAAGCCACAGCCGTGTTTATAACAAATAATTTACACTCAAATCAGTTTTTTTGTACAAAAATGGCTAAAATAGTTTAAAAAATAGTAAATCTGGTTTAAATTATATGATAAATATGAAAAATAGAAAATCTTTGTTTACAAGGTAGCTATATCTAAATGCAGAACTCCATGAATTTACGCGATACCAATCTTACTCAATTATCTGCTCGCACTTACGATGTATTGGTCGTCGGCGCAGGTATTAATGGCGCTGTGAGCGCTGCTGCATTATCAAAAAAAGGCCTATCAGTGGCTGTTATTGATAAAGGTGATTTTGCTGGAGAAACCAGTTCACATTCATCAAATTTAGCTTGGGGTGGGATCAAGTATCTTGAATCTCACGAATACTTGCTGGTCAATAAACTGTGTAAAAGCCGCAATCATTTAATGCAATCTTATCCTTCTACTGTGCAAGAGATCCGATTTTTGACCACGCTACAAAAAGGCTTTCGCTTTCCGGCATTGTTTGTCTATTTAGGCACGTTATTGTATTGGGTAATGGGTCGGTTTTTTACGCGTTTTCCTGAGTTTTTGTCTTCTGCAGCTATCGAATCCCGAGAGCCGGTGATCGATACCAGTAACGCACAAGGTGGGTTTGAATACTCTGATGCATTTTTACATGATAATGATGCACGCTTTGTGTTTAACTTTGTTCGTGGCGCTATGGATAATGGTGCGGTAGTAACAAACTATGTGTCAGCACAAGATGCGCAGTTTGACGACAATCTATGGCATGTATCAGCCAAAGATGAAATCACCGGTGCACCGATTACGATTAAAGCCAAAAGTATCATCAATGCCTGTGGCCCATTTGCTGATGCGTTTAATGCTGAGCTTGATAATAAAACTGAACATCACCATGTCTTTTCTAAGGGTGTGCACTTAATCGTCAATAAACTCACCAAAGTCGATAAAGTATTGGCCTTTTTTGCCTCTGACGGACGTTTGTTCTTTGTTATCCCGATGGGACAAAAAACCTGTATTGGCACCACTGATGATAAAGTTGACTCACCCAATCCTGTTGTCACCGATGCCGACCGTCACTTTATATTGGATAACGTCAATGCTCTGCTAAACTTAGACCAACCGTTAACTATGGATGATGTGATCTCTGAGCGCTGTGGTGTCCGCCCTTTAGCAGTCAAAGGTAACAGTGGTAGTTCTGATTGGGTACAACTGTCGCGCAAACATGCTGTGGATGTGAATCGCAAGCAGCGACTTGTGAGTATTTTTGGCGGTAAATTAACGGATTGTATTAACGTAGGGAACGAGATCGCAGATACCATTGCAGCATTTGATATGCCGTTACCGAACCCTAATGCGAAATGGTACGGCGAATCCAGTGACGCGCATAAACAAACATTTTTAGAGCGTGCAGCCTTGATTAATCTTGACGCGTTGACGCCAGAATATTCCTCTGAGTTGTTGTCTACGCGTTTATGGCGTCGCTATGATATTAATGCGTTACAGATCATTGATGAGATCCAACGCGATCCTCAACAAGCCGAACAGCTAATGCATAACGCTGAATATATTCGAGCAGAACTACACTATGCCGCGCGTAGGGAAATGATCACTAAATTGGATGATTTTTTAAGACGTCGTTCAAAAATTGCAATGGTCTTGCGCAGTAGTGAAATACTTTCTAGTCCAGGATTAATCGAAGCTTGTGAGATATTGTTTGGCACTGAAGCGCAAGCTAAATTAGCAGAATATCAAGCGCTTATCGCGCAAAGAGAAACTGCTAATCAAAAAGCTTGAGCGTTATAAGATTGGACTTATGCTAGCGTGATGCGGGCAAACTTGCGTTTACCTACTTGATAGACCGCTTCACCGGCATTGCTGAGTTGCAACTTAGGATCTTCAACCTTTTCACCATCAATTTTGACCGCACCTTGTTTAATCATACGCATCGCTTCAGATGTAGAAGCAACAAGGTTCGCTTCTTTTAATAATGAAGCAATTCCCATTCCTTCAACCGCTAGTGCGACTGTTAATTCAGGCATATCATCTGGAATGGCATTTTTTTGAAAACGTTGAATGAAATCTTGATGTGCAGCTTCAGCAGCAGAATCGTCGTGAAAACGCGCGATGATTTCTTTGGCCAGTTCAATTTTGGTATCTCGTGGGTTCGCGCCTTCGGCTACTGTCACTTTCAACTGAGCAATTTCTTCTAACGGTCGGAAACTCAACAAATCAAAATAACGCCACATCAGATCATCTGAAATCGACATGATCTTACCAAACATATCATTTGGTGCATCCGTAATCCCGATATAGTTATTGAGTGATTTTGACATCTTTTGGACGCCATCTAATCCTTCTAACAATGGCATCATTAATACGGTTTGCTGACGCTGACCTTGAGATTTTTGTAACTCACGTCCCATCAACAAATTAAAACGCTGATCCGTACCACCTAGCTCAACATCCGACTCTAGTGCAACACTGTCCCAGCCTTGTACTAATGGATATAAAAACTCATGGATGGCTATAGGTTGGTTGTTACCATAACGCTTTTTAAAGTCATCACGTTCAAGCATCCGCGCTACGGTTTGGCTAGCAGCTAACTTAATCATACCTGCCGCACCAAGTTTGTCCATCCATTCGGAGTTAAAACGAACGGTCGTCTTGGCAGGATCGAGGATTTTGAATACTTGTTCTTTGTATGTTTCGGCGTTTGCTAATACATCTTCTCTAGATAGCGGCTTACGAGTGACATTTTTACCTGTCGGATCACCAATCAATCCAGTGAAATCACCAATCAAGAAAATAACTTCATGACCAAGTTGCTGAAATACACGTAATTTATTGATTAGTACCGTATGACCTAGATGTAAGTCTGGTGCCGTTGGATCAAAACCAGCCTTAATTTTCAAAGGCTTACCTTCTTTTAATCGCTCAATTAACTCATCTTCGATAAGAATTTCATCTGCGCCGCGTTTTATTTCATTAAAGGCGTTTTGCCAATCAGACATCTTGTTTCCACTTAATCTAGAATTTATCGGAACATTTTACTTGTCTCGCAGTCAGATGAAAAGACTTAACGTATGCTTATTTTTGTAAAAGTATTTTTTATGTATACCTTTAAAAATCAGCAGGTTTGTCTAAGTTACACTAGAATTTAAACAGTAATAGCGATATTCTTACACAACTTATCATAATGAGGAGTTTGCTTTGGTTTCTCAAACAATCAAAACATTACCTAAACCACACAAAATTTCGTTAGTGGCGCTCATCATTATTGTATTTATTTTGACCATTAGCATGTTGTTTAGTGCTGGTGCTTCTCGTCATGCTACTTCTCAAGTGTTACAACCTGGTATCAAATACCCAGTTGATTTGGTGATCGATGAAACAACTGTGCGTTCTGCTGATATGAATGCATCGACAAGCACGGCAGAAACCACCTCCTATCAAGTCAAATCGGGTGACAACCTTGCTAAAATTTTCAAGCAAGTAGGCTTAAGTGCAGCGGATACGTATCATGTATCACGAGCAGGCAAAGAGGCCAAAAAACTCCTTAAAATAATGCCTGGAGAGTTTTTAAACTTCACGTTTGACGAGCGCGGTAAGATCAACACGTTAAGCTATGAGTATTCAGAAACTGAAACTTTGATTATTACCCGTAAATCTGATGATGACTATATCTCAACGATTGCTAAGGCTGATGTCTACAGTAAACCGACTTTTGCTCAAGGTGAGATTGAATCATCGTTTTGGAATGCAGGTATTAAAGCGGGCATGACCGATAATAAAATCATGGAACTGGCTGATATTTTTGGTTGGGATATTGATTTTGCTATGGAAATTCGTGCAGGTGATACCTTCAACGTGATGTACGAAGAACGTTATGTTAACGGCGACTTTATTGGCTTTGGCGATATTTTAGCAGCAGAGTTCGTCAACCAAGGCGAAGTATTTCAAGCGATACGCCATACTGACGGTAGCTATTATGCGCCGAACGGTCGTAGTATGAAGAAAAGCTTTTTACGAGCGCCGGTTAACTTTCGCTATATCAGCTCTAATTTTACTAAAAAACGCTACCACCCAGTACAAAAAAGGTGGAAAGCGCATCGAGGTACCGATTATGCCGCTCCGACAGGGACACCTGTTGTCGCAGCAGGTAAAGGTCGCGTAATCAAATCTACCTACGATAAATTCAACGGCCATCATGTGTTTATTCAACATGGCGACCGCTACGTGACTAAGTACCTACACTTTTCTAAACGCAAAGTAAAAAAAGGCGAAATAGTGAAGCAAGGACAAGTCATTGGCTTGTTAGGATCCACCGGCATGTCCTCTGGTCCGCATCTACATTATGAGTTTTTGGTTGATGGCGTACATCGCAATCCGCGTACAGTGACTTTGCCTAAAGCTGAACCAATCGATAAAAAAGAAAAAAATGCATTTATGCAGTTAACCGAACAACGCTTAGTGCTGCTTAATAATAACAAACGCATTATGCTTGCGAGTATTAACTAAGGATTGTTATGACGCTGTTTGTCGGGATCATGTCAGGCACTAGCTTAGACGGCATCGATGTCGCCTTGATTAGCGTTACTCCACGCTCAGATACCGCAGCAAATATCTCCTTAGTCTGCGCTAATACGATTAATTTTGACCTTGAACTGCGCAGTTCACTAACATACCTAATGCAACCCAAGCAGACGCATAGCTTAGCTGAGATTGGCGCAGTCCAACAAGCCTTAGCCACTGCATTTGCCGACGCCGTCAATACGCTTTTACGCGAACACAATATTGCCCCAAATGATATTCAAGCTATAGGTTGTCATGGGCAAACTATTTGGCATGCACCAAATGCGCTCATTCCATTTTCGATACAACTCAACAACGCAGCATTACTCGCAGCGTTAACGGGTATTGATGTCATCGATAATTTTCGTGCGAATGATTTAGCTCAAGGTGGGCAAGGCGCGCCACTAGTCCCTCCTTTTCATCAAGCTTTGTTCATGCCCTACCCCGAAAATGTGAGTCAACGGATTGTGATTAATATTGGCGGCATTGCCAATGTCACTATATTGCCAAGCGAGCAGCAAGGCATAACGAATGGATTTGATACCGGTCCAGGCAATACATTACTCGATAGTTGGTGTGCACTTCACACCGGGCAAGCTATCGACATTGATGGTGCATGGGGGAGTGGCGGTCACTGTGATCCTATATTATTAGACAGAATGCTTGCCGACCCTTATTTTTCATTGCCAGCGCCCAAAAGTACAGGCCGTGAATACTTTAACCTCGGTTGGCTAGAGCAGCAGCTAGCTGATTATTCCGCATTTGCAGCGGTGGTCCTCGAGCCACAAGATGTGCAAGCGACACTGGTCGAGTTAACTAGCGTATCGATTGCTCGGGCAATCATGACTCAGCATGGCGCAATAGAGTCGCAGATTGGGTCTGAGTTTAAGTCTGGGTTTGGGTTTGGAAGGCGCGAATGGATCATTTGTGGCGGTGGTGTTCATAATGCTGCATTGTTGCAAAGATTGCAGGTGCACTGCTCGGCTCAACACGCAACACTTACCAATATGCAATCACTAGGCTATGATGCTGATGCCATTGAAGCGATGGCGTTTGCATGGCTAGCATATTGTTATGAAGCAAAGAGCCCCGCTAATTCTCCAGCTGTTACCGGCGCCAAAAAACCTGTGATTTTAGGTGCAAAAACCTATGCATAAATTACTGATCTTGTCGCGTGATGCACTACGTTATCACGACTTATGGTTAGCGCGAGACACATGCAAAGATACCGAATTAGTGCTTAGCACTTCTCTACCTCAAGACGTCATCACATATCAACAAGCTGCTGAGGTGACTGTTTTACTCACTGATCCCGATTTAGCGGTGCAAGTTATCGAGCATCTGCCTAATTTAGTTTGGTGCCAGTCGGCTTGGGCTGGCAATGCGCCGCTTTTGCAGCACCCGAAACAAGATTATATGCTTAGCGGTGTAAAAGGTATTTTTGCCCAATTGATGAGTGAGTATGTGTTAAGTTATATTTTGGCGCATGTCCGTCAACACGCTTCGATGCAATTATTACAATCTCAACAGCAATGGCAACCGCCTCGTATTGGCAGCATCACTCAACTGACCATCGGGATTTTAGGTTTAGGCCATATTGCCACAAGCATGCTACCTGTTTTTTCAGCGTTAAACACGACCATTATTGGCTTATCGCGCAGTGCTGTGCCACCGAGCGATTTTCCGCAGATAAAAATGTTCAAAGACGAGCAACGATGTGAGTTTATGGAACAGTGCGATGTGCTCATCAATCTATTACCCGATACCAAACATACTCAAGGCTACATTACCCAAGAGATCATCAATCGTTTATCAACTAAACCTCGTCTGTTTATAAATGCCGGTCGAGGGAGCGTTATCGCCGATGAAGTATTACTTTCAGCGCTAGAGCAACACGTATTTGCTGCTGCGGTGTTGGATGTGTTTACTCAAGAGCCGTTAGCTCAAGGGCACCCTTTTTGGTGCCATCCGCGTATTACGGTGACACAGCACAGCGCGGCAATTTCGGTACCTGATGATGTGATGCAAGTCTTTTTAGATAATCTTGGACGCTTGTCGCAAGGCCACACACCACACTACTTAATGAACTGGGAGCAAGGCTACTAATGACACTACACACTCGTTTTTTTAAAATAATTAGGGTCAGACCCCAATTATTACCAATTTTCATGCTGTTAATAGCCATCCCTGCTCAGGCTGCCTTTACGCCACCGCCGCGCTTATTATCCAGTGCTGAACAATACCCACCAGCCAAGTCCATTACGGCGATGACGGCTGCGGCACAAAATGATTTTTTTGCCGCCATTTCGCAGTTATGTGGTCAGGCCTTTACGGGTAAGCTTGCTGTTGATACTTCAGGGAGCGACCGCTTTGCTGATGCGCAGCTACTTATGCATGTAAGAGAGTGTTCAGATACACAAATCAAAATCCCTTTTTATGTCGGAGAAGATGCCTCGCGTACTTGGATCCTGACAAAAACTGGCGGCGGGCTATTACTTAAACACGACCATCGCCATAAAGATGGCAGCCATGATGATTTAACCTTGTATGGCGGTCATACCCAGCAATTAGGCTCGGCTCATACACAAGTCTTCCCTGTGGATGTTTTCACACAAGAACTATTTATTGAATTGGGTTATCCACAAAGCTTAACCAATATTTGGGAAATGTTTATTTATCCAGATACATTTACGTATCGCTTAACTCGTGCGGGATTTGAATTTAAAGTAGAATTTGATTTAACTCAACCAGTAGTTAACACCCGAACCCCTTGGGGCCATCGCTAACACACTGGTCGAATAGTAGCTAATTAGTAACTAATAGGTAGCTAAGAGCTAGATAGAAAAGCTTGAGCCGCAGCCACATGTCGTGGTTGCGTTAGGGTTATTGACCAAAAAGCGCGAACCTTCAAGTCCTTCAATATAATCAACCGTTCCACCGACTAAATATTGTAGGCTCATTGGGTCGACAACCAAGGTCACTTCGTTTTTCTCTATCGTCATATCGCCTTCGTTGACTTTCTCATCAAAGGTAAAACCATATTGAAAACCTGAACAACCGCCGCCCGTCACGTAAACACGTAGTTTAAGCTCTGGGTTGTTTTCTTCGTCGATTAACGTTTTTACTTTCGTTGCTGCCGATTCTGAAAATTCAATTGGGAGTGCCATTTCTACAGTCATGGTAAACAAAGTATCCTTAATAGTAATTAAGTAGATTATCTAATACTTGAGTAAATTCATCAAGTATTCGGTGCAATTAAATCTGACCATTTATATGCTTGTGTAAAGCTGTCGCGTTTGCGCTTCCATTGATATACATCGGTTTTGATTTCTAACGAGTCAGGGGTAAACCCCTCTGGCAAAGCAAAGACAAATTGTTTTTCTAAAAAATACTGATAACGATAGCGCATTGAGGTATCGGTATTGGCTACAAATACTGAGTCAGCAAATAAATCCGAAAGTGCGTAAGTACGAGACTTGCCGTCTTGTGTACCGTTAATATTGATAACCAAGTTGCCATTGATTAATGACTTAAGCGCACGACCTTGTAATAACAACATATCTAACAAAAAATGCTGCGATTCTGGCAGTGCCATCACACGAATACTGTGAATGGCGAATGGCCCAGACGCCTCGCCCTCCCCTAGTACGAGTTCATACAAGTCGATTTTTTGTTGTAACGATTGATTTTCAGTAAGCAGCTCGGCATAGCTTTCTTCTACTAGCACTTGTGCTGATTGCTGCAAGGCAAGCTCAACCCCAATTTGACTTAACGATTGATTTAAACGCAGGTTTTCAGCTTGTGCATGAGCAATCGTTCCACTCATCACTTGCGTCTCCCGCTGCTCTTGCTCAATACCATAGCGTGCTAATTCAAAGCCAACATAAAGCATGAGTAACATGACGAGCACTATTAAGGCATAAAACCGAAATGCACTATTGTTAAGTCTGAATTGATACAAATCCACGCCTAGTCCTATTTGATTAGCTTGTTTTTCGCAACATTATGATATTATGCCATTTATTAGTATGAATAATCAGAAAGATTTATACCAGACTTGTGAAAATATTCCATGCTTGATTCGTTACGACTGACATTATCATATCCCAAAACCTCGTGGCAATTATGCTTATTTGGGGTTATTTCTGGTATATGTGCAGCAAGCTTAATTATTATTTTCCGATTGTCCTTTCAATATATTCAATTACAACTCTTACCTGAACTTGGCGCATACGAGCAGTTGCCTTGGTATAAACGTTTCATGTTGCCTTTTTTAGGTGTAATTGGCATCTATTTAGTCGCTTCAACAACTGGATTTTCACATTATCGCTTGGGTATTCCGTTTGTTATACACCGCATTAAAAACAATTTTGGCTTAATGCCGTTACGCTCCACCATCAATCAATTTTTTGGGGGCATATTTGCACTTGCTAGTGGCTTTTTTGTCGGTAGAGAAGGCCCATCGGTACACTTAGGTGCTGCCGGTACCAGTTTTGTTGGGGATGGGTTAAAACTACCTTATAACTGTATCCGTATTTTAGCGGGGTGTGGTATTGCAGCAGGTATTTCAGCTTCATTTAATACGCCATTTGCCGCGGTTATATTTGTCATGGAAGTAGTCATGCGCAATTACCGCATTCATATATTTATCCCTATTATGCTCTCCGCAGCAATCGGCTCGGTCATGGCACGCCTCGTGTTTGGCGAAGGTACTGCACTGTTGTTCTTATCTTTTGCGGATTTAGACAAAATTGTTTATCTGTATTTGGTCATATTTGGCATGGGCTTAGGCGCTCTAGCAGCTGGGTTTAATAGCCAGCTTATGAATATCATGCAGCATTTTCAGCGCTACTCAATGGCAACTCGATTTGCCTTAGCCGCATTGATTACCGGTGGCATTGGCATATTTATTCCTGAAGCAATGGGTGCTGAATTCGAAGCAGTGCACCAATTATTTGAACAAGATAAGGCTATTGGCTTTTTATTTGGGGTGTTTGTCGCTAAGTTTGCACTTGCATTAGTCGCTATTGGCTTGGGGATCCCCGGCGGGATTATTGGACCGGTTATGGTTATAGGAATGTTTGCCGGTGCTATTTTGGCATATCCGTTAGAGACGATTATCAGCTCAACAGAACACCACGATAGCTTTGTATTACTCGGCGTAGCAGGTATGCTCACATCGGTATTGCATGCACCATTAGCTGCTCTCAGTGCCGTTATGGAATTATCCTATGCCCCTGAAATTGTGCTTCCGGCAATATTAGTAATTGTTCCTTCTTATGTCGTCTCAAATCAAGTGTTTAATAACCGTTCCATCTTTATTCGCCAAATGGAGTTTCAGGAACTCAACTACAAACTGACCCCCATTACTCAATCCTTACAAAAAACCGGTGTACTAGCCTTGTGTCAGGCACCTGTTAACCAATTTTCACAAGCTCAAAGCCTTGAGATGATCGACTATATCAAAGCGCATCCTACGGATATTGTCATCTATGAGGAGCTGGGTACCGAACAACCTGTGTGGCATTTGGTTGAACCAAACATTCATTTAGAAATAGAAGATACCCCGTTTACTACCATTGCATTGCCCATATTTTCTTATCAAAATACCTTAGCGGAAATTTATGATGAGCTCAAAGCTAAGCGCTCCGGCGCAGTATTGATAATGTGTCATGAGCAAAAACGCATATATGGGGTCGTAACGTGGAATGCATTACATGCATATTTGTTTAAACTAGAGCATTAATAAGAGTAGAACTAACATGACGTTATTGTGGGTCAAAGCATTACATATCTTTTTTATGGTGGCATGGATGGCGGGAATTTTTTATCTGCCACGTTTGTTTGTTTATTTTGCCGAAAATCAAGATCCTAATCTGCGTAAAGTATTTAACGTGATGCAACGCCGCTTGTGGTTTTTTGTCGCTCCCTTTGCATTATTAACCTTAGTTTTTGGCGTATGGTTGATTGCAATATATGGCATGGATTGGTTTAGAGCCTCAACTTGGTTACATGCGAAGTTACTACTCTTAGTCGGTTTGTACGCTTATTATGGTTATCTGTATAAAATCATGCGCGATCTTGCTCAAGAAAAAAATATTCGTTCATCAAAGTTTTATCGCGTATTGAATGAAGCTCCAGTATTAGTATTGCTCGCTATTGTTATTTTAGCCGTGGTCAAACCGTTTTAACTAAGCAGTTTTAAAAAAACCGTTTTAGACAAAATCACTTTCGCCACAATCACGTTAATCGTCAAAAATTTACAGTTGCGTAAACTGCTCAAATTGATTGGGTAAATAACTTGCTACTTGGCCACTGAGTTTGACATAGCGCTCAATAGAATTGGGTAAGGATAAAAATAATTGCGGTAATGCTGAGACAAATACATGTTGTTGTTCTGACGATTTTTTGCTGATCGCCAAAGGCACATCCGCAAACGTCGTCAGCATCGACAAGCACTGTTGCAATGTCTTACTATGCTCGATTTGAGCAGCTGGAGGCATTGTATCCCAAGCTTTTTGCCACTGAGTTTCTTGGGCTTGGTGGACTAATAGAACACCTTGTAGAAACTCTGAATATTGTGCATTTACCGCCTCGCCTTCTTCTACAGACGGTTGCCATTGCCATGCCTCACAAAATGAAAAGTCAGACTGATGAATGGCGCCTAATACTTGCGACAAGGTATCAATTAACGCTTTAGTTAATTGTTCTAACGCTGCTTCGCTCGGTACTTTTGCGTGTTGATTAAACACATAACCGAGCCACGCTTCTGGCATTGGGATCTCTGGCACACAGCTCACACCAAAAACAATACCATGAACTTTGGGCGCACTATGCAAAGTTTTTTGCCACAACGACAGCTGATATAACTCGCGTAGCGCTGACGGTAACTGGTGTTCAGACATGCAAATTCCTTCTTATCATTTCCATATTAAGCTGTCTCGCAAGTATATAAGAAAGACGCTTGAAAACCTAATCCCAGCGAGCATTGTCTTTAACGTCATTTATGTGGCATAGTAGTTTTATATTTGACATAAAATAACAACGATAACATGTCTCCATCTAAATCTAATGCACACGCTAATTATTCGGGACTCTTGGTTACCGCCGCGTTTATTGGACCTGGCACAGTCACCACAGCAACATTAGCCGGCGCACAATTTGGTTATGGGCTGATGTGGGCACTGGTATTCTCGGTATTTTCAACCATCATCATTCAAGATATGGCTAGTCGTATTGGTATCGTTAGCCAAATGGGTTTAGCCGAAGCACTACATAAAACCATCTCCCAACCTTTGTTAAAGCTCTTTATGGTGATATTAGTCGTCAGTGCTATAGGCATTGGTAATGCAGCTTACGAAGCGGGAAACATCACTGGGGCAGCGTTGGGGTTGGCTTCTGTAACACAATACCCATTGACGACATGGCTTGCTGTGATTTCAGTCATTGCCGCTCTAGCATTAGTCTCGGGCAGCATTTGCTTAGTTGAGCGCCTTTTGATTGGCTTAGTACTGATTATGAGTGTGGTCTTTATCACCGCATTTGTCAGTAGCGGGCCAAATATAAGTGCAATGATTAACGGCATGACTCAAGTAAATATTGATACATCAAATATCACTATGATCATCGCCCTCATTGGCACCACCATAGTGCCTTACAATATCTTTATGCAATCTAGTTTATTGGCAAAAAACGGCTCGCAACAGCATTTGTTGCCTCAGATCCGCGAAAACCGAATTAAAAACGTTGTCAGTTTTTCCATCGGAGGCTTAATTACGATTGCGATTTTAGGTACCGCTGCCAGCACTTTTTTTGCCCAGGGTTTATCTGCTAATGCCAATAATTTAGCACTGCAATTAACGCCATTACTTGGCGATTTTGCAACATTGTTTTTTGCTATTGGGTTATTTTCGGCAGGCTTAACTAGTGCGATTACAGCTCCTCTTGCAGGCGCCTACGCAGTATGTGGGGCATTGGGATTATCCACATCACCTAAAGAAATGAGTTTTAAAATCGTTGCCGGATTAATTTTATTATCTGGGGTATTAGTTGCATTTAGCGGGATTAAACCTATTATCTCGATTATTTTCGCGCAAGCAACCAATGCGTTACTGTTACCTGTGATTGGGGTGTTTTTATTAATCGTAGTCAACAACAAACGCATTATGCGTCAACACACTAATAGTATCATTAGTAACATTTTAGGTTGGTGTATTGTGGCGTTAGTGGTTGGGTTAGGCTCGTATAAATTATGGATGCTGTGATTTGCACAACATCCATTCACTGACTTATCGTCACTAATAAAAGTCGTTCTGACTATTCGCTAGCAGTCGTTCACGCTGATAATCTTGCAACCACCTCTTCAAGCATATCGCGAGACACCCCAAAGTTTAAACGGAAAAACGTATCATTGCCAAAATCGACACCTGGTGATGGGCCAACGCCACGTGATTCACACCAATCCTGCACATTATTAGCTGTGCCTAAATCTAACTCCGAAGCATCCACCCACAATAAAAACGTAGCAGGTGCAGGCAGCGCTTTTAACCCAGTAATGCTGTTAATTGCTTTAGCCAGATAATCGCGGTTGCCAATCAAGTAATTACGCTGAGCAGCATGCCAATCATCACACTCGGTAAATGCCGCTTGAGTGGCAACAAGTCCCAAAATATTCACCCAAGGCACGATGCCACGGGCAGCATTATTAAATGCATTGCGTAATGTCACATCTGGAATGATCGCAAATGAGGTGCCTAACCCTGCAATATTGAAGGTTTTGTTCGCCGCCATTAACGTAATGGATCGATGCTGTAATTGAGCATGATTACCGGCTGGTAAATGAGTGAGATCATCTAAGATCAAATCACAATGAATTTCATCTGAACATAAGATCACATCATTATCAGCGCATATCTGTGCAACGCGATCTAACTGCCCTTGCGATAACACACTACCGACAGGATTCATCGGATTGCACATGATAAATAGCTTAGCTTTAGGATCTTTTGCTTGTGCTTCTAACTCTGCAAAATCAAGCATCCAACCGTCATTTTCTTCTACCGTTGCGATATGAACGGGTGTGCAATCGTTAAATGCAGGGGCCGCTAAAATCGGCGGATAGTTAGGCGTTTGAATCAGCACTTTATCACCTGCTTCACACAAAGCACGGATCGCAACATTAAATCCAGGACACACACCCGGCGTCCACACAATCCATGAAGGGTGAATATCCCAATTATATTGACTTTGACACCAGCGCACTACCGCTTCATTGGCTGGCGTATGTTGTGCTGGTAAATGGTAACCAAGGACACCGTGTTCAATCTGGGTATGACACGCTTGTTGGATCGCTGGTGCGACTTTAAATTCAGTATCGGCGATCCACATTGGCAAAATATCTTTGCCTTTGTATTTTTCCCATTTACAAGAATATGTACCCGAGCGGTCAACGCGTTCGTCAAAATTAAACATCAATGCATGCTTCCTATTATTAATATGCCTAAAGTATATCGTAAACAAACCATATACATTACAATAAGGTGTAAATTTATTTTAAAGAGACCTATCCATGGCTAATCGTGGCGTAAAAAAACCTAAGTTCCGTGAAGATTTTGGCGTATTTGTTTGTGAACATGTATTAAACGACAATGCAAAAGTACTTCAAGTGACGCGCGATCTGGAAGGTGATTGGCAATTTACCTGCGGCGATGATGCGGCTGATGAAACTTCAGATCTACATTTAGTTGCAGTAGGTGGATTAATGCAACGTGATTTAAGTCTGAGTGATGCAGTCATACTCGAGCCGGGTCAAGGTATCGAACGTGCGGCCACATATAAAGACTGGGAATCCTTTACCTTAGAAGAGTGATATTATCATGACAACCACGACCAAAACGCTCATGCTCATTAGCTTAATTTTACTCGCCTGTGTGTGTTATTTCATCGGCACGTTAAAAGGCGCTATCGCGTTTATCGCATTGGGCATAATACTGGAAATCGGCTTTTGGGTTGGGTTATTTAGTAAGAAGAAATCGTCATAGCATAACCAAACTTGCACAACTAATCGTTTTTTAATTAACGCTCCCCCATAAAAAAAGGCCGCTAATGCGACCTCTTTAACAATTTTGTAAACCTTTACAGATTTAGCTCTTTGGTGCACGACCTGCACGTTTACGTTCGTTTTCAGTTAATAACTTCTTACGAATACGGATGCTAACAGGTGTGACTTCAACTAACTCATCATCATCGATGAATTCTAGTGCTTGCTCAAGTGTATAGACAATTGGCGGTACTAGTGTTTGTGCTTCATCTGTACCAGATGCACGCACGTTCGTTAATTGCTTACCTTTAAGAGCGTTAACAGTTAAGTCGTTTTCACGGCTATGAATACCAATAACCATACCTTCATAAACCTCAACACCATGACCGATAAACATGCGACCACGTTCTTGTAGATTAAAAAGAGCGTTGGTTAGCGCTTTACCCGTAGCGTTTGCAATCAATACACCGTTTTTACGCATACCGATGTCGCCACCTTTGTGCGGACCATAGTGATCAAACGTATGATATAACAAACCAGAACCAGAGGTTAATGTCATAAAGTCAGTTTGGAAACCAATTAAGCCACGGCTAGGTACAACGAAATCTACACGTGTACGACCTTTACCATCTGGAGACATGTTGGTCATTTCAGCTTTTCGCAAACCAAGCTGCTCGATGATAGAACCTTGATGTTGCTCTTCAACGTCAACAGTCATGGTTTCAAACGGTTCCATAAGTACACCGTCTTCTTCTTTCAAAATAACTTCTGGACGAGATACCGCTAACTCATAACCTTCACGACGCATATTTTCAATCAATATACCCAAGTGAAGCTCACCACGACCTGATACGCGGAATTTATCCGGATCCGACATTTCTTCAACACGTAATGCAACGTTGTGCACTAGTTCAGCTTGTAAACGTTCAAGGATGTTACGCGAAGTAACAAACTTACCTTCTTTACCAGCAAATGGTGAAGTGTTGACTTGGAAAGTCATGGTAACTGTAGGCTCATCAACCGATAATGGTGTCATCGCTTCCACTTGATTCACATCACAAATCGTATCAGAGATTTTTAATTCGCCAAGACCAGTAATTGCGATGATATCACCTGCAGATGCAGAGTCTACATCGTGACGGTCAAGACCTAAGTAACCTAATACTTTGCCCACTTTACCGTTACGCTTTTCGCCGGCAGCGTTCACTACTGTTACTTGCTGGTTAACTTTAACACTACCACGAGTGATACGGCCTACACCGATTACACCAACATAAGAGTTGTAATCAAGCTGAGAGATTTGCATTTGGAATGCACCCGCTTGGTCAGCATCTGGTGGAGATACTTTTTCAACAATAGTTTCAAACAATGGCGTCATGTCTTCGCTTGGCACGTCAACATCGTTAGTTGCCCAACCGTTGATTGCTGAAGCATAAACCACTTGAAAATCTAACTGGTCATCAGTTGCGCCAAGGTTATCAAATAAATCAAATACTTGGTCGATAACCCAATCTGGACGAGCACCTGGCTTGTCGATTTTGTTGATAACAACGATAGGCTTAAGACCTTGAGCAAAGGCTTTTTGCGTTACAAAACGAGTTTGTGGCATTGGCCCTTCTTGTGCGTCAACAAGTAGTAATACTGAATCAGCCATCGACATTACACGCTCTACTTCACCACCGAAATCGGCGTGTCCAGGAGTGTCTACGATGTTGATACGGTAATCGTTCCAGTTGATTGCAGTATTTTTCGCTAAGATCGTGATACCACGTTCTTTTTCGATGTCATTAGAATCCATTACACGCTCTTCTGCTTCACCGCGTGACTCTAACGTACCAGATTGTTGTAATAGTTTATCAACTAGGGTAGTTTTACCATGGTCGACGTGCGCGATAATCGCAATGTTACGTAACTTATCAATTGAGGTCTGGGTAGCAGACATGTAATGTACTCTCTATATATATAAAACTAGGCCGCAAGCGTAAACAAGATTTAACACCCACAGCATCATGGGCGCATATTCTACAGACATATTGCAAAATAAGCGAATATTTACACCAAATAAATAGAGAAAACTAGCACTGTTACAACTTCCATCCCCTCGGATAACAGTACATTTACATCTCAGAGCTGATAATCACTACTCTTGGGCTGGAATACACAACACTTCACAATGTACTTTACCTAAGACGTCCTCAGCAGTATTACCAATAAAAAAGCCAGTGATCCCAGAGCGACCAACCGTACCTATAATCAATAAATCGGCACTATGCTTATCACAATTATGTGCGATGATTTGTGCAGGATCGCCCATATCAATAATGCAATCATTAGGGTCGATATCATGCGCTTGAGCAAACTCTTTCATTGCCTCTTGATGGTGCTTAGCAACATTATCGAGTAAATCATCATATGCAATTGCAGCCATCTCAAAACCTACCGTTTGAATTGGTGCTTCATAGACATTTACATATTTGACTGTGGCATCGTATTTATCCGCTAACCAACGGCTATATAAAACAATTTTTTCATTTAAAATCCTATGAGCTTGGTCGCCGCTAATCGGGTCAATGGCAACAATGATAGATTCATAGGTTAACTCATCATCGTTAACTAACCATAAAGGTTTGTGGGAATGCCGAATACATTGACGATCGGTCGGCGTGTAAAAGGGATTAATTTGGTCTAAATCTTCACTTTTCCGCTTCATGACAACATCAACATCTAATGCTGCAGTCAAGTCATCCAATGCATCAGCAATGTTAGGGGTGAAGCGCACATGATTAATACATTTCACACCATTATTTTCAATTTCATCGGCAATTTCATCTAATGATGCTTCTTTATTAGATAACATATGTTGTTGTATCTGTAGATATTGAGGCTCGGATAAAAAATCAGAATATTGGGTGATCGAATCATAAGTAGATGTTAACAAATGCAGTTCTGCGTTAGTTTGTTTAGCTAGTTGCTCAGCTTTATCTAACGCAACATGTGTACTGTGTTCTGTATTGACGGTGACTAAAATCGTTTGTATGAGCTGTGACATCATTCATCCTCCTTTTGCTGCCTATTTAAGTATAGAACGTCTCGCTGTCTTTATCTTGATCAAGAACAAAAAAAATAGAATCCTTAAATAAGGATATTTATGACCCTATCGACTTGCTTATAAAATAATTAGATTTGGCTATGGAGTTGTGCACCGAAATGTTCTACATTAATCACGCGTTGTTGAATGTAACACGCTGGTTGAAACAACCCTGCACCAAAACAATGCAAAAGCACCGATACAGTGCAATGCCTGCATGTAAATGGTGAAACCAAGATGCACTAGCCGCACTATATCCTTATTTCACTTCGCTAAAACTGCGTTTTGTTCACTGGCATATAATTTGCATTTGATTTTGCAAGCCCTAGTTCATAAAGTTAACAACGGGTCATAGACCACAGAATTTTATAGTCAAATTGGAGACAAAGAATGTCAATTGAAAAGGCGTTAGAACTCATTAAAACAAGCGAAGCAAAGTTTATCGATCTTCGTTTTACAGATACTAAAGGTAAAGAGCAGCACGTTTCTATACCAACTCACCAAGTAGATGAAGATTTTTTTGAAGAAGGCAAAATGTTTGATGGTTCTTCTATCGCTGGATGGAAAGGAATTAACGAATCAGACATGGTATTAATGCCTGACGTATCTACTTTAGTAGTTGACCCGTTTGCTGAAGAAACTCAAATAAACGTCACTTGTGATATCCTTGAGCCTTCAACAATGGAAGGTTACGACCGTGACCCACGTTCAGTTGCAAAACGCGCTGAAGCATATTTAAAATCTACTGGTATCGGTGATAAAGTTTTAGTCGGTCCAGAGCCAGAATTCTTCTTGTTTGATGATGTTCGTTTCCATACAGATATGGCGGGTTCATTCTTCAAAATCAATGCTGAAGAAGCAAAATGGAATTCAGGTACAGAATACGAAGACGGTAACACAGGACACCGTCCTGGCGTTAAAGGCGGTTACTTCCCAGTACCTCCAGTTGATTCAGCACATGATATCCGCGCAGCAATGTGTATGGTTATGGAAGAAATGGGTTTAACTGTTGAAGCGCATCACCACGAAGTAGCAACAGCTGGTCAGAACGAAATCGCAACTATGTTCAATACTATGGTTGCTAAAGCTGATGAGATCCAAATCTACAAGTATGTAGTGCATAACGTAGCTCACGCATACGGCCAAACGGCAACCTTCATGCCTAAGCCTCTAGTAGGTGATAATGGTTCTGGTATGCACGTTCACCAATCTATTTCTAAAGATGGTAAAAACATCTTTGCTGGTGACAAATATGCAGGTCTATCTGAAGAAGCACTTTACTACATCGGTGGTACAATTAAACATGCTCGTGCAATCAATGCATTCACCAATGCATCGACTAACTCGTACAAGCGTCTAGTACCAGGATTTGAAGCGCCAGTAATGCTTGCATATTCTGCACGTAACCGCTCTGCTTCAATCCGTATTCCTCACGTAACAAGTGATCGTGCACGTCGTATTGAAGTGCGTTTCCCTGACCCAACTGCTAACCCATACTTAGCGTTCACAGCGCTATTGATGGCTGGCCTTGACGGGATCAAAAACAAAATTCACCCTGGTGACGCAGCTGATAAAGATCTATATGACTTACCAGCAGAAGAAGCGGCACAAATTCCAACTGTTGCATCATCTTTAGAGCAAGCACTAGAAGCACTTGATGCTGACCGTGAGTTCTTAACCGCTGGTGGTGTGATGAGTGACGACATGATCGATGCTTATATCGAGCTTAAGAAGCAAGAAGTTGAGTTATTGAACACGTCTGTTCACCCAGTAGAATTTGATATGTACTACAGCTGCTAAGTATTAAGCTTACTAGTTAAGTATTACTTTCTATACAAAAGCCTGCATTTGCAGGCTTTTTTTATGGCAAAAATCAGCTACAATTTGTAAATGCGGACTTATTTACATACATGTATGAACAATCAAAGCACAATATCTACTAAAGCCTCTACGTTTTCCTTTACGGCGACACGCCACCTTATGATTAAGTCTGGCTTTTGTGCTTTGGTGTTAACCTGTATATTGTTCTCACAATTTGCCTACAGTGCTCCTACATCGATACAGTTAATCGCCCCCGCACATGAAGCCACAATCAGAAATACACAAGGTCAGGTTCATATTAGCTGGGTAGCACACGCAAAAGCTAATGTAGTTTACGAAATCTACCTTGATGATGTTTTAAAAAAAACCACTCCCCACACCGAAATGGCATTAACCGGCGTTGAACGCGGGGCCCATTCTATTTATTTACAAGTAAAAGACAAAAGCGGCAAAGTAATTGCAGTGTCTCATACACACACCATTTATGTGCACCAAAATAGTAAATTATTTAGATAATTAACGATTATCTACAATTGGTTCACGGTTAAAATGGATTATAAATAGCGTGATGCACTTTTTTGGTGCATAGTGGATACTATGAATATTTCCTTCGAAAAAACATTTGATAATTTAATTACTGCCGTGCTCGTATTAAATATGCGCTTTGAAGTACAGTATGCAAATCAAGCCACGCTTAGCTTTCTTAAAACTGGAAGAAAGCAGTTATATAACAATGTCATGGATGACTTTGTGTTATTTTCATCCTTAGATAAAACGCGGTTCCGTGCAGCGCTAGAACATCACGAAAACTTTAGTGAAAATGAAGTGGAGTTATGTTTGCTTGATGAGAGTATTTTATTATTTGATATTGGCGTGACCTACATTAGCAATGAAGACCAAGATCTACTCTTAATTGAAGCTAAACATATCGATCAACAAAAGCGTATTAGCAAAGAAAATCAACAAGCCGCACAACAACATGCAGCCAAAGAGTTGGTAAGAGGTTTGGCACATGAAATTAAAAACCCATTAGGGGGCATTCGCGGTGCTGCTCAGTTATTAGCTATGGAGTTATCTTCGCCAGAGCAAAAAGAGTATACACAAATGATCATCAAACAATCGGATCGTTTACGCGAGCTTGTTGATCGCCTACTAGGTCCAAATTCTTTACCCCAATTTAGCTGGCAAAATATACACGCACCGATTGAAGCCGTTTTTCAGTTAGTCAAACTTGATAATCATTATGATATTAATATTGTGCGCGATTATGACCCAAGTATTCCCGATGTCTTTATTGATGCCAACATGATCCAACAAGCAGTATTAAATATTGTCAAAAACGCGATGCAAGCACTGCAGGATGCCAACTCTAAATTGCCTAAGATTAAAATCAAAACGCGCGTTGCTCGTCACCAAGTTATTTTAGGCAAAAAAGTCCCATTAAGCGCGGTGATTTATATCTACGACAACGGACCAGGCGTCCCAAAAGCGCTGCGCGACACTTTATTTTATCCGATGGTGAGTTCCAAAAAATCAGGCTCTGGTTTAGGACTTTCTATCGCCCAAAACTTAATAGAACACCATAATGGTAAAATCGAACTTGAATCGAGAAAAGGTCGCACTGAGTTTGCGATATTTTTGCCGATCACTAAACATGGAGAAACTGCATGAACAACGAAGCAGTCTGGATCATAGACGACGATAGTTCCATCCGCTGGGTATTACAAAAAGCTTTAAACACCGCTAATATCGCTTCTTGCTGTTTTGAAAATCCGCACGATTTATTATTACAGTTAAAATCAGGGCAAGTCCCCGAGGTGATTATCTCAGATGTGAAAATGCCGCAAATGGATGGCCTGACACTGCTCAATGAAGTACACGCCGAATACCCTGACTTACCCGTTATCATTATGACTGCACATTCGGATTTAGATTCTGCGGTCAATGCCTATCAATCGGGGGCATTTGAATATTTACCCAAACCATTTGATATAACTGAAGCAGTAAGCTTAACCCAACGGGCTTTAGCACATGTCAAAGAGAGCAAACAAGTAATCCACGCCGATGATGCCAAGTTGCAATCCGAGATCATTGGTGCAGCACCAGCTATGCAAGAGGTCTTTCGTGCGATTGGTCGTCTTGCTCGCTCTAGTATTTCCGTATTAATTAACGGTCAATCTGGAACGGGTAAAGAGCTCGTCGCCCATGCCCTACACAAGCATTCTCCACGAGCCAAAAACCCGTTTATCGCATTAAATATGGCAGCGATCCCTGCTGACTTAATTGAATCTGAATTATTTGGACATGAAAAAGGCGCATTTACCGGTGCGCAAACGACGCGTAAAGGTCGTTTTGAACAAGCCGATGGCGGGACATTATTTTTGGATGAAATTGGGGATATGCCCTTAGACATTCAAACGCGATTACTGCGTGTTTTAGCCGATGGACAATTTTATCGCGTAGGTGGTCATGAAGCGGTATCGGTTGATGTTAGGATCATCGCAGCTACTCATCAAAACTTGGAACAACTCGTCTCTAAAAATCTGTTCCGCGAGGATTTATACCATCGCTTAAACGTGATCCGTATTCATATCCCTGCGCTGAATGATCGCAAAGAAGATATCCCATTGCTAGCCCGACACTTCCTAAAACGCGCGTCTAAAGAGCTCGAAGTCGAAATGAAAGTCTTAGCAGTTGAAACCCAAGACTTAATGAGTAAATTAGACTGGCCGGGCAATGTACGTCAACTAGAAAATGTATGCCGATGGGTCACCGTCATGGCCTCGTCTCAAGAAGTGTTACCAGGCGATCTGCCTCCTGAGTTATTGCAGACTCAGCATGTAGTAAAAACTGACAATACCGATGGCACTTCGCTACCTAGCACAAGCCATGATAGCTCATGGCAACAATTATTAGCACGCTGGACGGATGAACAGCTAGCTTCCAATCAAGATGGCATTTTAAATAACGCGACCTTTGAGTTTGAAAAGATCATGCTAGAACGGGCGTTAATGCACACCCACGGACATAAGCAGGAAGCGGCAAAACGCTTGGGCTGGGGACGCAATACCTTAACCCGTAAGCTAAAAGAATTAGATATCAATTAATTTAGATATCAATTAATTTAGATATTGATAAATTTTGCTATTCATAAATTAGCTATGCGCGGCTAATACCCGCGCTAACGTTTGATTAAAATGTCCTAACCACACAGGACAAAATTGCCCTTGGTAGTGTTTATTTATTGCAACTAAAGCGCGTTTTTGAGCAAGGTTTTCGTTCTCTGTTCCTAAATCAGCATGATGCAAATCATAATACGTATCTAATATGCCTAATAATTTGGCACCTGCACAAATATCATCAGCAGCAATTCCCATTGGATAGCCACTGCCATCACAACGTTCATGATGTTGCATGATTATTTTACGTGCTTCATTCCATGCATCCATGTGTTCTAAAAAACGCCCACTTTTATACACATGGGATTTCATTAATTGCTGCTCTTGCTCAGATAAATGCGTTTGATTAACCAAACTCGGTGGCATAAATGCCATACCAAAATCATGCATATAACAAGCGACACTTAACTGTTCAGGTGGAATCGGAAGTCCTGCATAAGTATTAATTAAATGCGCCATTTGCGCAATTCGGTCACCTCGGCCTTGCAACGCCAAGACTCGTTTTTCAATGGGTTGCATTAACTCCCTAAAAAACAACATATCTGCTTTTAACAATGGTGCTATTTCTTTAGGAATACCCGATTTTGTTAAACTTGCTTGGTTGAGCGTATCGATACTCAGCTTGTTTGTGGCTTGCGGGTTTTGCCCTTGTAATATCGCAGCGGCTTGCGCCAGTATGACTTCATTCTCTGTATGTTGATTCGGCGCAATATCTTTAATTAAGATAATAACGTTATTTAATAACGCATCATCATATTGAGTTTTACCGTCTTGGATACACACTTTTACAAACTGTTTTACCTGATCCATACTTTGCAGTACTACATCGGACATATTACTCGTATATCTAACTTGGCCTTTACGTAGCATATCCAGTAAATCTTCCACGTGCTGCATCAGCGGTAGCATAGGTGCAAAACCAACTAAGCCAAGATCCCCTTTAATCGTATGCAGCTGCCGAAACAAGGCACGTTGTAGTTCATTGTCTTCAGGTTTGATTTCTAATTCAATTAAGGTTTGTTCGCTCGCCTCATACAATTCATTAATCTCTTCCATGAGGTCATGTAATATGTCTTCTTCGGTGTGGTCATGAGCAAAAGTCTGCATAAGAGCTTATATATTAAAGTATCGTGTAGGTATTATCGGCGGTTTTCAGGTATACTTGCGCGCAAATTTATTTTTGAGCGTACACGTGTTAGCCATACTTAGAATTATTACTTTATTTGTGTATTTTATTTTGATGAATACACTATTATTACTGATCTTCATCACCCGCCCTTTCCATCACAATAGTGTTGCACTTGCAGGTAAGTGGTATGCCTCTATGGCAACGATTATGGGTGTAAAAGTCATTGTACAAAATCGTGATGTTATCGATCCAAAGCAAACTTATGTGTGCATCGCAAATCATCAAAATAGTTTTGATTTGATGACTGTTTGTAAAGCCGCATTTGATGGTGTTGTTACCGTCGGTAAAAAAAGCTTAAAGTGGATCCCCGTTTTCGGTCAAATTTATTACCTGTCTGGTAATATTATGATAGATAGACAAAACTCAGGTAGAGCAAGGGACACACTCAAATTAACGGCGAAAAAAATTCTCGAAGGTAACTTTTCAGTCTGGTTTTTCCCAGAAGGAACTCGCAGTTATGGACGAGGCTTGCTACCATTTAAAACAGGCGCGTTTAGAATCGCCGAAGAAACGGACAAACCTGTTTTGATGATTTGTGCGAGTGATACTCACAATCAGATAAAATGGAACCGTTGGGACAACGGGACAGTGTTGATTCGCTTTTATGAACCCGAACGCCTGGACGAAAGTAAAGATATTAAGCAGTGGACTACGTATTTTCATGAAACAATGAAACAGCGTTTAGTCGAGTTGACTAATGAAACTAATACATACAACCACACCGTTCAATCAAAATCAAAAAGGGATGTATAATGAACATCGACGAACGTGACGAATGGCTAGACTTTACACATGAGATTGTTGATGCACTAATCAGCGATGGCAGCGATCCTGCCGGCACATATACCATTGAACACCATCTTGCAGGGCAAGACTTCGATATGCTTGAGAAAGCTGCTGTAGACGCTTTTAAAGCCGGTTTTGAAGTGGGTGATGCAGAAGAAATGCCATTGGATGATGGCGGTTTGATTTTTTGTTTCGATGCGGTGGTTACTCGTCCATTGAATCGCGATACACTAATCGAAGATTTAGACACCTTACTCAAAATAGCGGATAAAAACAAAGTCCACTATGACGGTTGGGGAACTCAGTATATTGAGCCGGTTCAATAGTCCACGCTCAATCTGATATACATACTAAAAGGCCGCTATTGTGATGATTAGCGGCCTTTTTTGTACGTGTTAGTCGTTTAAGTTGTGACTACAACGCTTCAATCGTTGCACGTTGCTCCGCAAGTTTAGCTAACTGCATATCCATATCTGCTAACTTACCTTGTTCTTTTTCAATAACGGCAGCAGGGGCTTTGCTCACAAAGCTTTCGTTACCTAGTTTACCCGCAGTACGCGCACGATCTTTTTCAATTTTTTCAGCAGCTTTTGCAATACGTGCAAGTTCTGCATCTTTATCAATCAAACCCGCCATTGGGATCAACAGCTCCATGTCGCCAACCATCGCAGTAGCAGATGCCGGCGCAATATCGTCAGCTCCTAACACCGTAAAGCTCTCAATACGTGCTAAGCGATTGAGTACCGTTGCGACATCAGCAAAACGACGCTCATCTAATTGACTCACATTTTTCGCTAATACAGGTAGTGGTTTGTTAGGGGAAATATCCATTTCACCACGGATATTGCGAATACCCACAATACATTGCTTCAACCATTCGATGTCACCCGCGGCTTGTGTATTACACTTGGCTTCGTCGTACTGTACAAACGGTTGGATCATGATGCTGGTATTGGTACATTCAACGGCAGTCAAAGGTGCAACACGCTGCCAAATCTGCTCAGTGATATAAGGCATAAATGGGTGCGCTAGACGCATCAGTTGCTCTAGGGTATTGATCAGCGTATGACGTGTACCGCGTTTTTGCGCTTCAGTCGATTCTTCTGAGTTTAAAATAGGCTTAGATAACTCTAAGTACCAATCACAGAATTGATTCCAGGTAAACTCATACAGAGCTTGTGATGCTAGGTCAAAGCGGTAATCGTTCATTGCTTTTTCGACATCTTGGATAGTCTGTTGAAAACGGTCAATAATCCACTCATCGGCTAATGACAGAGTTAATTCGCCTCCGTCTTTACCACTGTCAAACTCTTCGGTGTTCATCAACACAAAGCGTGATGCGTTCCAGATCTTGTTACAGAAATTGCGGTAACCTTCAACCCGACTCATATCAAAGTTGATATCACGTGACGTTGACGCCATCGCTGCAAACGTAAAGCGTAACGCATCAGTACCATAAGCATTAATGCCTTCTGGGAATTCTTTGCGAGTGCTCTTTTCGATTTTTTTGGCGTCTTGTGGATTCATCATCCCAGACGTACGTTTCGCGACTAATGGCTCTAACTCAATGCCGTCAATCAAATCAATTGGGTCCAGTACGTTCCCTTTTGATTTAGACATTTTATCGCCTTTTTCATCACGGATCAGACCCGTAATATAGATATCTTTAAACGGAATTTTACCCGTAAACTTCTTGGTCATCATGATCATACGTGCGACCCAGAAGAAAATAATATCAAAACCCGTTACCAAGACAGAACTAGGTACAAATGTTTCTAGCTCAGGTGTTTCTTCAGGCCATCCCATCGTCGCAAAAGGCCATAATGCAGATGAGAACCAGGTATCTAATACGTCTTCATCTTGGCGCAAGCTGATCTCTGCACCTAAGTTGTGTTTTTCACGTACTTCGGCTTCATCACGGCCAACATAGACATTATTGTCTTGGTCATACCATGCAGGAATGCGATGTCCCCACCACAGTTGGCGTGAGATACACCAATCTTGGATATTGTTCATCCATTGGTAATAGGTCTTATTGTAGTTTTCTGGGACAAAACGAATTTCGCCACTTTCTACCGCTTCTATCGCTGGTTTAGCCAATGACTCAACGGCGACATACCATTGATCCGTCAAATACGGTTCAATGACTGCTCCGGAGCGATCACCACGTGGTACTTTAAGTTTGTGCTCATCGACTTTGACTAAGATGCCGCTGGCGTCTAAATCAGCAACCATTTGCTTACGCGCAACAAAACGGTCTAAACCACGATATTGCTCAGGCGCTTCATCGTTGATTTTTGCATCGTCAGTTAAGATGTTGATCATCGGTAAATTGTGACGTTTACCCATATCGTAATCGTTAAAATCATGTGCAGGCGTAATTTTTACACAGCCAGTACCAAACTCAGGATCAACATAATCATCAGCGATGATAGGAATTAAGCGACCGGTGATAGGTAGTTTGATGTCTTTACCGATAAACGCTTGATAACGCTCATCATTAGGGTGTACTGCTACAGCCGTATCACCTAGCATGGTTTCAGGACGAGTCGTTGCTACGACTAGCTCACCACTACCATCAGCTAAGGGATAACGCATGTGCCACATGTGACCATTTTCTTCTTCGTTCAGCACTTCTAGATCGGATACAGCGGTCAATAAAACCGGATCCCAGTTTACCAAACGCTTACCGCGATAAATAAGACCTTCTTCGTGCAAACGTACAAATACTTCTTGTACTGCATTGGACAGCTCATCATCCATCGTAAAGGCTTCACGAGTCCAATCAGGAGACGTCCCTAAACGACGCATTTGTTGGCTGATATTGCCGCCTGACTCTTCTTTCCATTCCCAAATTTTTTCGACAAACGCATCACGACCTAAATCATGACGGGTTTTACCTTGTGCATTTAACTGACGTTCAACGACCATTTGCGTCGCAATACCGGCATGATCGGTACCACACTGCCATAACGTATTATCGCCTTTCATGCGGTGATAACGGGTTAAGGCATCCATGATGGTATGCTGAAACGCATGCCCCATGTGCAAATTACCTGTTACGTTTGGCGGTGGTAATAAAATACAATATGGGTCGCCATGACCAGAGGCTTTAAAATAACCTTTGTCTTCCCATGCTTTGTAACAGGCTTGTTCGATATCGTTAGGATTAAATGTCTTATCCATTAGTACTCTCAGTTAGGTGGTGCTTATTCGTTATTCGTCAATACAGACGCTGGGAAAAACTGCATGTTACATCCAGCTTGTTTGAAAAAGGCGTAACGTGTTCGGGCGGCGATTTTATCAGCCTCAGCAACAGGAACAAAGTCGTAAATAGTATGATAACGGCCAGGGTTATCAATTTGCTCTCCCGCTACATTAACAACGATGCTGCGCAGTGCGGTTTGTTTTGCCCATGTGACCTCGACTGGCGCGCCTCCGTTGGGCCCCTCACCCACCAAATTATGCGCAATAAAACGCTCTGGTGGATGCTGCCATAACAAGTCACTAAATGCTTCTGCTGCTGCTTGGTTTGCACATAAAACCGTCAATCGTTTTTTCTCACTGTAACATTTAGCGACTAAATCACACGCCAGCACCTCTATTGGATTGGCGCTCAGCGCGACATCTGGTGTCGCGTCTTGCTCTGATAATTGATAAAAATGAGCTTGAGTCATATTAATCTTCAGTCACCACACCAGCACGGTTCATTAAAAACTGTGCAAGCATACTCACTGGACGTCCAGTAGAGCCTTTATTCGCACCGCTGTTCCATGCCGTTCCTGCGATGTCCATATGCGCCCAATTATATTTTTTGGTAAAACGCGACAAGAAACACGCAGCGGTAATTGTACCTGCACCTTTGACACCCAAGTTTGAAATATCAGCAAATGGCGAATCGATTTGTGATTGGTACTCGTCCCATAGTGGCAAGCGCCATGCGCGATCTGAGCTTTGCTCTGATGCATTAAGTAGCTCATGAGCTAGCGGGTTATGTGTCGACATCAAGCCTGTCGCATGATGACCTAAGGCTACAATACATGCGCCGGTTAAGGTAGCAATATCGACCACACAATCTGGCTCATAGCGTTCAACGTAAGTCAGTGCATCGCATAATACTAAACGCCCTTCGGCATCGGTATTCATGACCTCAACAGTTTGTCCAGACATAGTGGTTAGTATATCGCCAGGACGATAGGCATTAGCATCTGGCATGTTTTCACAACCAGCTAAAACACCAATAACATTAATCGGTAAGTTTAACGCTGCCACGGTGTTCATCACACCAAGGACTGACGCAGCCCCGCCCATGTCGTATTTCATTTCATCCATACCTGCACCAGGTTTGATAGAAATACCACCAGAGTCAAAAGTTAAGCCTTTGCCGACTAATACGATAGGCGCTTGATCGGCGCTACCACCAGCATGCTTGATAATACTCATCATAGATTCATTGTGTGAACCACGACCGACAGCAAGGTACGAATTCATTTCCAACTCCGCCATTTTAGCTTCGTCGACGACTTCGGTGGTGACGCTATCGTATTGCTCACTGATGAGTTGAGCTTGTTCCCACAAATACTTAGGATTACAGATGTTAGGTGGCATATTCGCAACATCACGAGTGATTTTAACGCCTGCAGCAACCGCCATACCATGTTCAACGGCACGTTCACCAGCTGGTAACTCTTTACGAGTAGGAACATTAAATACCATCTTACGTAATGGACGACGCGGTTCGCCTTTTTTCGTTTTTAATTGTAAAAAGGTGTACAAGCTATGTTGCGTTGCTTCTACCGCTTGACGTACTTTCCAATAAGTATCTCGACCTTTGACGTGTAATTCAGGTAAAAAGCATACCGCTTCCATCGAACCAGTTTCATTTAAGGTTTTGATGGTCTTGGCTAAGATATCTTTATATTGGCGTTCATTTAATTCGCGTTCTTTGCCACAGCCAACTAACAACACCCGTTCACTCAAAACATTAGGAACATGATGCAATAATAACATTTGTCCGGCTTTACCTTCTAAATCGCCACGGCGAATTAAATTACTGATATAGCCTTCACTTATTTCGTCTAATTGTTCAGCGACGGCTGTCAAACGGCGGGGTTCAAACACCCCAACGACGATACAGGCACTACGTTGCTTCTCAGGACTACCACTTTTGACACTAAATTCCACGCTGAATTCCTCGAAATAACTTGCAAAAAAACCTAGTTTACTTAAAAATTTACCTTTCGCCACTAAAAACAGACGTTTTCTATACTAAATATGATTATTTTTCGCTATCTTCTCAAGGAAACGTTCAAATCGCAGTTCGCGATTTTCTTTATCCTCATGGCTATTTTCATCACACTTAAATTTGTGCGAGTTTTAGGCGATGCCACCGATGGTGAAATTCCCGCCAGTTTGGTGATGGGATTTTTAACGTTATACTCACCAGTATTGGCCTCTCTGATCCTGCCAATTAGCTTCTTTTTGGGGATAATGATGGCCCATGGGCGTTTGTATGTCGATTCGGAAATGACCGTGTTACAGGCCTGTGGTGTATCTGAGTGGTATGTCACACGAGTGATGCTGTTGTTGGCTGTCGTATTGGGATTGTTAACGGCTTCTGTCACCATGTATCTTGCTCCCTTGGCTGTTGAGAGTGAATATCAACTGCGTGAAAAAGCAGGCGCTGAATCAGGAATTGCAGCAGTGATCCCAGGGCGTTTTCAACAAACGGGAAATGCCGATGCAGTTATTTTTGTGCATGAAGTTGAGTCTGAAAATAACCAGTTAAGTAAAATATTCTTATCTCAAGTTAATCCCGACAGCCCAGAAAAAGTCCGAGTGATTTACTCTGAAACAGGCACAATTGATGTGTTAAGTGATGGTACGCAATTGCTCGTATTGCGCAATGGCCAGCAACATGATGGCACTATCGGTCAGCAGAACTATCAAAAAGTGAATTTTGATGAATACCGAATTCAAATCGGCAAACAAGAAGCCGAGTCTATGCGCCGTAAAGTGGCGGCCTTACCGACTCTTGATTTGTTTGGTGATCCTAGTCATGAAGCGATAGCTGAGCTGCAATGGCGTATTGCTATTCCACTGGCGTTGCCTTTTTTAGTGCTCATCGCTGTCCCCTTATCCAAGGTCAATCCTCGCCAAGGACGCTTTGGTAAATTATTCCCCGCCATTTTAATGTACTTAGGTTATTTTTTATTATTGATGGCTGCAAGACGCGCACTTGAAGATGGCAAGATCCCAACGGGATTAGGCTTGTGGTGGGTACATGGCATTATTTTGTTTATCGGTGCGGCTCTGCTATCGAGACAACGCCAAACAACAGTTAAAATGCGTAGCTACCTGAAACAACCTTATTCGGCTTCGGCCTCAAATACAGTGGGAGAGAAGTAATGTTTAGTATTATTGATTTGTACATTGCCCGTACCTTGCTGAGCACTATTTTTGTGACGTTATCGACATTGATAGGACTGAGTGCCTTGATCAAATTTGTTGAACAATTGCGTAAAGTTGGCGAAGGGGATTATGATTTAATTGTGGCAGGTTTATTTGTCATGTTGAGTTTACCGCGTGATATCGAGCAGTTTTTTCCTATGGCAACCTTGCTCGGTGGATTGATTGGCATGGGCGTATTAGCCTCGAACTCCGAGCTGATTGTCATGCAAGCCTCAGGTATGAGTAAATGGAACATTATCCAATCGGCAATGAAATGCGCTGTTGTTATGGTTTTGGGTATTTTATTAATTGGAGAATATGTCACACCATTAAGTGAAGCCAAAGCGAAACAAATCCGTACCGATGCCTTATCCGGTGGACAAGTATTCACCGCAAATAAAACCGTTTGGACTAAAGATGGCAGTGACTTTGTCAGTATTGGTAACGTCTTTAATCAAGAAAACTTAGGCGATGTGACGATTTATCAATTTGATGATAATCTCGTGTTAACCCAGATAATGGCAGCCAAACGTGCTTCATTTGTCGAAGAATCATGGGCATTACAAGATGTGCAAATCACGTATTTTAATGATGAAAAAATCTCAACCAATCGCATTTCGCTAACTGAATGGCGCGCTGCGTTAACCCCAGACAAGCTCTCGGTCGCCACAGTCAAACCCGAAGCACTATCGATTCAAGGGCTAAGTGAATATGTAGAATATTTACAAAACAACCAACAAGACTCTACGCGCTATGAATTAGCTATGTGGCGTAAAATATTTCAACCGGTGTCAGTTTGTGTGATGTTGTTAATGGCATTTTCGTTTGTGTTTGGTTCACTGCGTTCGACAACAATGGGCTCACGGATCATTGTTGGTACGTTAACCGGCTTTAGTTTCTTTATTGCCAATGAAGTATTTGGTCCATTTGCGATGGTTTATAACCTCCCTCCGTTACTCGGTGCATTATTGCCTAGTGCATTGTTTGCAGGTGTCGCCGTGTTGTTGCTCCGCCGCCAATAGACGGAGCAAGTTACTTAGGTCATCACCATAAATCACAACCATTAGCTCTGATAATAAAGTATGCGAACATTACGTGTTAAACAATAAATGCACGTAGATACTTAAACCATAACCTAAGGCAATCGCCCAACTCCATCGCATGTGACCCATAAATGAATACACGCCCTTGGTTTGCCCCATTAAGGCAACCCCAGCAGCCGAACCTATTGCTAACAAGCTTCCCCCCACGCCTGCCGTCATGGTAACCAACAGCCATTGCGACAAATCCATATTAGGCGCCATACTCAACACAGCAAACACGACCGGGATATTGTCAATAATAGCCGATAACACTCCGACTAGAATATTGGCGTACAATGGCTCCCAATTGGTATACATAGCTTCTGAAACGTAAGCAAGATACCCCATAAAACCCAAACCACCGACGCACATCACTACGCCATAGAAAAACAATAATGTGTCCCATTCTGCGCGAGAGATTTTTTCGAACACATCAAACGGTACGATGTTACCTAGTTTTTTTAACGCAGCCTCATCATTATTGAGCTCAGCAATCTCACGCTTTTTTTGTAGTGATTTAGGTAAGGTAAATCGTAAATAAAAGCCTAATAGCTGCAAATACCCAAGTCCCAACATCATCCCTAGTACAGGCGGCATACTTAACCAACTATGACATAATACGGCAGTTGCGATGGTCAAGAAAAACAGCAGGGATTATACGTTTTGCACCACGCTTAATCGTTACATCATGATCCAACAATGCAGCATTTTTGCTATTTGAAATAAAGAAACTCATGATTAATGCAGGCACCATAAAATTCACGACTGCAGGTAAAAATAAGACAATAAACTGCTCAAATTTAACTAATCCCGCTTGCCAAATCATCAAGGTAGTAATATCGCCAAAGGGACTAAACACCCCACCGGCATTCGCGGCAACCACAATATTGATGCAGGCAATATTAATGAATTTAGGATTGTCTTGTGCCACTTTCAAGACGATAGCGCACATCAGCATAGCGGTGGTTAAGTTGTTAGCAAACGAAGAAATCAAAAAGGCCAGAATCCCTGTCAACCAAAACAAGGTGCGCAGACTCATCCCCTTACTTAACATCCACACTCGGATACGGTCAAAAATACCGCGCTCTTCCATCGCATTGATGTAAGTCATAGCGACAAGTAAAAACAACAATAACTGGGCGTATTCGAGTAAATTATGATTAAAGGCTTCTTCAGCCTCTGTCGGAATGCCATGATTAGTATAAATCCAACCTAGCGCTATCCAAATGATCCCAGCAGCCAATAGCATAGGCTTGGATTTTCGAATATGCAGAAATTCTTCGCCTATAACAAAGACATAAGCAATAATGAAAACAGTTAAAACGATAACACCCGGCAAGGTGTAAGTGAGGTCTAATGTGCCCATTTGAGCGGCATTAGCCGGCCCAGCGAAACAACATAAGAATGCGAAAAAAACGAGCTTGTACATAATATCCCTTAAGCAACAATGATAATAACAATTTTAAAAATAAAGAGGATATTATGCTTTGGGAGGGGCTCGAATAACGGTTAAGGCATCAGTTATGCTGGGGATTGAGAAATAAGACAATGCCCATAAGGCTGTTAATGGTTGGTTCGCTGTTACGAATTCTGAGCTCGATAAGACCGCAATATCAATGTGTGTTGGTTCTATTTCGGAATGTTGAGAGGCCTGGTTGATATAATTATCAGATACGTCCACTGCTGTTATTTGCGCTGTAGCAAGCGCATAACAAAATGTCAGTACAGCAACAGTGAGGTAAAATTTTAACATTATAAAAATTGATTAAATATCAGTATTGTTAGCTTAAACACGTATCTGTTTCAGCGCAATTGTACAATAGTATCAGTGCGTAAGTGCTTTGGTTAGCACCACACTCAAAAGTTAGCGCCACGATTTGTGATCATTTGCCGTTTCCGTCAGCACTAAAATTTCAGTTTTAGCAGCTAAATCTTGCAAGGACTGTTTTTGTTTTGGCATCAATATCACTAACAATGTGCCTAAACCACCCAACGAACAGAGCAAACGTAACCATAAACGCCCCATCGTCATCGGAGCTTCAGACGTACTAAAAATACGCATGCGCCATGCACGCATACCAATGGTCTGGCCGCCTTTGGCCCAAAACCATAAGAAAAATCCAATGATCCAAGCCGCCACCCAAAATTGTACCACACTCATAAACAACAATGATTGACTCAGAAAATCGCTGAAATGCTCAACATCTTGCCCGATCAGACCACGCGCATGTAAAATAGTCAGTAACACAAGGATAATTAACCCTGCACACATACCAACCGCCACAGCAACTAATGCATCATAAATCATGGCTGCGACACGACGAAAGAAACCTGCACGAGGATAAGTTTGCTGCTCGATGTCATTTGGTTGATTTTTATTAGCTTCAGTATGCTCAGATGACTGACGCTGAGGCCGTTTTGGCGGATGCTTTTTACCCATAAATAAATTCAATTATTGTGCACTAATGGCGGCATATTACCCTATTTAAGTAATGAAAGTCAGCAAAATAACCTGCAATAACATTATTCAATAATTAACTTGGCCAACCACCTATCTTGAGCATTATGCGGCTCCATTTCGCTTTCATCATAAAAGGGAGTCTCAGTTTGCTCAGGAGCTGAGGCTAATTGATTTAAATCGACACCTTGGGCTGTTCCAATCCACTGCTCACCCTCTTGTGTAATTTTATAATAAACGCCTTGCCACAGTTTAGCGCCAAATTGATTAGATTTTTTGTACATGAACAACAAGTCATGTGAAAGCCACGCCATAGTATCATTTAATTGTCGATGCAACGGATAAGGATAAGCAATATGACACCAAAGTTCTGGTCCCTCTAAACATTTCATTTCTTTCATCGATAAAAAATGGTCAGTGAATAGCTCATCATTACGCATAAATTCAAATTGACCGTCAGCATGCACATGCAATTGCCCAATATTAATACGTTTGCCTTGTTTGTCTAATAAATCGACTTGTTTAATCTCGAGAACTGGAGGTACTTGCACGGCAGATACTTGCGCACTGTTAAACGATAACATGAGCGCTAACATAAGCATCAAAGGGCAAAGCACCAAACGTCGAAAAGACATCGAACAAGCAAGCTTTGTACGGATTACTGTCGTTTTTATTGCATTTCTTGCAGTATAAGTAGAAAAGTATATTTTAGGTTTCAAGTTCGATAAAAGCTGCACATTGACACTCCAAGCTGTGTTATTCCCTACTGTCATAACGTTAATTGTGGCAGAATATGCCAAAACTGCCACAAAAGACTTGCACCATTTATCTAGGTGGTTATAATCGCACTCCAATTTTGAAATCCAACACTATCACGTGCTGTTGGACATACATATCAAAATGCCGGTGTGGTGGAATTGGTAGACACGACGGATTCAAAATCCGTTGCAGCAATGCGTGGCGGTTCAAGTCCGCCCACCGGTACCAATATTTCAGTTCCTAATAAAATTCAATCCTCTATCACCTTTACTTACCAAAGCTTGTCACTATACTAATACCAACAAACACGGACAGTTAGGTTAAATCACTCTTGTGCAATTTAGAAAAGACCTCAATGGCTTAAGAGCCTTTGCCGTCATTTATTTTAATCAACCGTTTGATATTAATGAATTGGACGACAATGACACGTTAACAACGGCAGCGAACATTCGCTTATCCGAGATTGCTGACCAGTACCCTAATGTAAGTTTTATTAAAAGGTCGTGGTTATTTACCAACAACAATACGTTTACGATCAATGAAGTGGCTATTCCTTACAGTCTAGATGGTAAGCACATATCGATATTAGGGGCTAAGCAATCAGCTAAATTTTTTATGGAGCAAACACACTACCCAATGCTAATGGAGAAATTCGATTTTAATTAAGAGGGAAATAGCTCCCCCTTTTGAGGTGACGTGTTTTAGAAAGGTGTTTCACACTCACACATTATTATTCCATAACGTTAGCTAAGTCTTCTAATATAGACATCACGGAACGACTGGCATCTTCCATCTTCACTAACGCATTCGCAGCATCTTCTTTGCGACCTTCAGCGATTAGCCTTAACGCATCAACGCCATTGGAATGGACTGCCGTATGAGGCATTTCTAGTTGTCTAAAAGCGTTGTGTTGAGCAAATTGTCTTTTACCATCGGCTTGATACCATTTCCCTAAGCGACACATTGTATGATCTGCAAAGTCACTAGATTTTTTATCACTCAATCCATAAATAACGGCATAAACCTCACTTTTCCACACTATATGATCTAGTTTAACGGTTTGCATAAATGAACGATGAGAACTATTCGTAATTGTATCTTTCATACTGCTACAGCAATCAACTATCGACGCATAATCCGTATTTAATTTCTCGACACCGTTGGATAAATTATCATTATTAAGTCGGATATCATCCACTGACTCGACAGCGCCTTTGGTCGAAGCAATGATCCCTCCGACTAAATCAGCGACTTCACTTGCCGACTTATTGGTTTCATTTGCCAACGATCTCACTTCATCCGCCACCACGCTAAAACCGCGGCCAGCGTCTCCTGCTCTGGCAGCTTCAATCGCAGCATTTAGCGCTAATAAATTTGTTTGATCGGAAATACTGGTAATCGTCGCAACAAATTTGTTAATGTGATCAGCCTTATCCGACAAGCCAGATATATTGGTTGTCATCCCACCCATTTTAGCACTCAAGCCCGTCATTGATGACGCAATCGTATTTAATGAATCGGAAGAAACGCTAAACAATTGATTAATATCTTGTAATGCCTCGCTTTGCTTTTCGATTTTTTGAAATGAATCAAGAACTGTTTCTCTTATGTCCTCGACCTGTTTTAAAGATTCCAGCATGCAAGTCACTAGCACTCTTTCATAGCTTTCAGCTGACATTTCAGTATTAGCTCTAGTTTGTGCGTCAGCATATAACTGATCATTACTGGCTTGTAAGTGCTTAACTTCTTCAGAAAGTTCGCTGACAGATTGAGCTAGATGTTCTTTTTCAGAAATCGCTTTATCATAACGTTTAGACAAGACAAACATATTCATTCCTTAAATGTTGTAATCCGTGTGTAGGTGATTTTGTATTCTAGTTCTAGACGTTATATCGACCTTAAAGAAATAATCTTAATCAGCATTGCGCTAAAATAGTGCGTTTTATCGGTACACCCCGGTAGGGAGATAAATCTGACTTATTCCTTAGGCACAATATCTTTAAACCCACCGGCATTGATAACATTGGTATAGCCTGCAGCTTGCAAGTCTTTGGTCGATTGCGCCGCGCGTTTACCTGAACGACAGTAAAGCACTATCGTGGCATTTTTGTCGACATTCTGTTTCTGGATTTTTTCTAGTAATAAGGTATTTTGCATATGCAATGCCTTAGGATGATGTCCCGATGACCATTCCCAGTCAGTCCTAACATCAATCACCATTGCGCCTTTTGCTATCGCCTCTAACGCTTTTTGAGTTTCTATTTCTTGAGCATGTACATTATTAGCAAGCAACAAAATCGAACAACAAATAACTAAACGAGTAAACCAACGCATAAAAAATCCTTAGGTGTTTTATTTTCATTAAAATTAATGTAATTTGGGAAGTAATGCAACATATAACAAACAAATTTTTATCATAAATAGAGTCTACTAAATGCTCCTTCCTGTAATGATTTTCACTCGCCTACATACATTTTGGTACAGTCAACATGAGTAATGCAAATCTACCCTCAGGCGCTCCTTCGGGAAATAATACTGATCCAACTATCCGTGCTCAATACCAATATATAGGTTTAGTTCTAGGGCCCTTGTTATTTGCTGTGATGATGTTGTTTGATGCACAACAAACCACTATGCCACTAGAGGCATGGCGCACTGCTGCTGTCGCAATCTGGATGGCGATATGGTGGGCTACCGAAGCAGTCCCAGTCCCTGCTACCGCGTTTATCCCCTTAATCACCTTTGATGTATTAGGGATAGCATCAATAAAAGACGCTGCAGCAGCGTATGCAAACCCAATAATCTATTTGTTTTTGGGGGCATTTGTATTGGCTATTGCCGTTGAACGCTGGCAACTTCATAAGCGGATCGCACTCATCATATTATCCAAAACCGGGACTAACGGTAAAAGTCTAATTGGTGGCTTTATGGTCGTCGCTGCAATCTTGTCTATGTGGATGACCAATACGTCTACGACCATGATGTTACTTCCTATCGCCTTATCCGTAGTGACGGTGATCAGTGAGAAAGTGGTTGGCTTATCCAACAAACAAATAAACCACTTTCAAGCGGCTATGTTATTGAGTTTAGCTTATGGAGCAACAATCGGAGGGCTGGCAACGTTAATTGGTACGCCACCCAATGCTTTACTAGCCGCATATTTATCTGCAAATCATGGCATTGATTTAGGTTTTGCACAGTGGATGGCAATTGGTGTTCCTGTATCCATGGTTATGTTGCCCATTGCTTGGTTTGTGTTAACGCGAATTTCATTTCAAGTCGAAATCAAAGCTGATGCCAAAGTCGAAGCGCATTTACAACAACTTCGCTCAGAACTCGGCCCAGTGTCGACTGCCGAAAAACGCGTGGCATTAATATTTTTTGGGGTCGTGGTAGCTTGGATGTTACGCCGACCGGTAAGCGAAATACTTGGTATTACCGGTGTGAGTGATGCGATGATTGCAATGGCGGCAGCAATGTTATTGTTTATTGTTCCTTCTGGTGAAAAAGAACAATACCAACTCATCACTTGGCCTGATGTGACTCGATTACCATGGGGTGTTTTAATCTTATTTGGTGGTGGTTTGAGTTTAGCTTCAGCAGTCTCTGGTTCTGGTTTAGCCTTATGGCTAGGTGAAACCGTTTCAGCTATAGGGACATCTCAGCTTATATTATTAATCATATTAACCACCGCATTAGTCATATTTTTAACTGAATTAACCAGTAATTTGGCGACTACAGCTACATTTTTACCCGTGATGGGAGCGATTGCAATTCAACAAGATTTATCGCCGTTAATGTTAAGTGTACCTATTACTTTGGCGGCTAGCTGCGCGTTTATGTTACCTGTGGCCACACCACCAAATGCGATTGTATTTGCATCTGGCATGTTGACTATTCCACAAATGATCCGCAGTGGACTAGTTCTTAATTTCATTGGCTTAGCTCTACTGACATTTGTAGCAATCTGGTGGGCACCATATATATTGGGGTAATATATTTAGGTACTATATTTGGATGTATAGGTGTCAATTCCTGCTATTTTGCTTGGCTTGACATCTATTTATGTCAGCGTATGCTATCAAGATTAGAGCTAATAATGCTCTAGTTTTTAGCTTATTCAACTCGTAGTTGGAAACTATATACGTAGTAAGATTCCTGAGTATCTATTCATACTAGTCGACAGGAGTCATTATGAGTACCCCAACCGTCAATGTCATTAATCAGATGGATACACCAATCTGGGTAGTGATCGCCGAAAACCAAGCACATATCATCAGTAGCAAAACTCAACATATCGCCGAAACCGAATTTGAGCAATACTATCGCTATATGCTCAGTGGGAATGTTGCTAGTCCTCTGACAGAAATACCTTTAGATATTGCCTATCAAGCTGAATCAGAATACAAAACAAGACTACGCCAGTATTATGAGAGCCACCAAGAAAGCACCTATGTGTGGAGCGGCTTTATTGAAGCAGGTGAATTAGAAATCGCTCCTCATAGCCATAATGTGTTTTCACGCAAAGCCGATGAAGCCTTATATTATGTGTCTATCCGGACCAAACAAATCACCGCTATTGCTGATGCTGTGCCGCGCAGTGAACCAGAGCTCATCATTGATGCATCAGGTCATATCGCAGAGCCCACTCCTCCTTCGCCAGAAGTGATTACAGCCAATTCCAAGGTGTTTTTTAAACATGCCAACAGCGTGATTAGCGACCCACAAACGCATCTGCGCTGGCCCTGCGCAACAGTAGGAAACACAGGCGGTGCCGGACACCTGCTCAATCACTGGACAGGTAAAGCAGTCAGCAATAATTGCTTGGTGCGGATCCTTACCAAAGATCGTACGGTAGCCAAAGATGGCTATCATCACTTATATTGCACCGATGTTGGTAATGTCTATTACGACAAAATTAGTAGTAACAAAAAACAACAATGGAAAATCATGAAAACCAATGCAGTAACGAATAGTCCTGGAGATAATCTGTGTTATGGGGATATAGTGAAGATTGCGAATGGCAAATGGTCCAAGGCGAATTTAGGGATCAATGGCAAATGGTGTCAGTGTGTCAATAATGACTCGACGGTGTGGGTACTAGCTAAAAAACCGTAATGATTTTTTTGCTAGTACACTTAAGAGTTACGCTATTGTTTCCCTAATCTAAACTTTAGCTTATATCTGGCTCAGGCACTCGCACACACCCTTCCATCAATACGCGTGCTGAACGGCTCATCACAACTTTTTCAACTTGCCATTGACCAGCTTGTAGTGACGCAGCTGCGCCAACCTTCAATGTCCCCGACGGATGACCAAAAGTCACCGAGTCAATGCTGCCACCACCGGCAGCAAGGTTGACTAATGTCCCAGGGATTGCAGCAGCAGTGCCAATAGCCACAGCAGCTGTTCCCATCATTGCATGATGTAACTTGCCCATTGATAAGGCTCTGACTTGTAAATCAATCGCCTCTTGAGAAACGCTTGTACCACTAGAAGTAGTAAACGCAATCGCAGGGGCTACAAATGCGATTTTAGGTGTATGTTGTGATGCTTTGGCAGTCTCAATATCAGGACTTAACCCCATTTTTACCGCACCGTGTAAACGGATTGTTTCAAATCGAGCTAAGGCTGCTTCATCATTGTTAATCGCATCTTGTAACTCTGTGCCGTTATAGCCTAGATCTGCGGCATTAAAAAACAACGTCGGAATACCAGAGTTGATCATACTCACTTGAAACTCACCCTCGCCCGGCACAACTAAGGTATCGACAAGATTTCCCGTAGGCAGTACCGCTTCGGAGGGGTCTACTGGCGCAATAAACTCCACTGGCACTTCTGCCGCTGGAAACGTCACCCCGTCGAGCATAAAATCACCCGTTTCTTGGACTTCACCATTTGTAATCGGCACACGAGCAATAATCGTTTTATGGATGTTAGATTGCCAAATACGCACAACTGTCACGCCATTTTGAGGAATGCGTGACGCATCGACCAAACCATTATTAATGGCAAATGAGCCAACCGCAGCAGTTAAGTTACCGCAATTACCACTCCAATCCACAAATGGTTTATCAATCGCCACCTGTCCAAATAGGTAATCAACGTCGTGATCCGGTTGAGTAGACGCACTCAAAATCACCGTTTTACTGGTACTAGAGGTTGCGCCTCCCATGCCGTCAGTTTGTTTCGCATAAGGGTCGGGACTACCAATTACGCGCAATAACAACGCATCGCGATACGCTCCAGCTACTTGAGCTTGTTGCGGTAAGTCACTGAGTTTAAAAAACACCCCTTTACTCGTTCCCCCGCGCATATACGTCGCGGGGATCTTAAGTTGTGGAGCAAAGGATTGAGTTACCTTTGAGTCCTGTTGAGACTGTTTTAGGGACTGTTCATGGGACATACTCATGCCACCTGTCCCTCTAAAAAGTCTTGTGCAAAGCGTTGCAATACACCACCGGCTTCATACACACTTTGTTCCTCAGCAGTATCTAAGCGACATAACGTCTTGATAGTGAATTGCTCGCCATTGGCGCGAGTCACCGCAACCAGCATATGACTACCCGCAACAACCGGATCATTCACAGAATAAGTTTCAGTGCCATCTAGCGCATAAGTATGACGAGTATCGCCGCCAGTAAACTCTAATGGCAACACGCCCATTCCGACTAAGTTAGTCCGGTGAATCCGTTCAAAGCCTTCAGCAACAATGACTTCTACGCCAGCTAATCGAACACCTTTGGCCGCCCAATCACGCGATGAACCTTGACCATAATCCGCACCGGCAACAATAATTAAAGGCTGTTTACGTTCCATGTAGGTTTCTATCGCTTCCCACATGCGCAAGGTTTTGCCTTCTGGTTCGACGCGTGCATACGAACCTTGTTTGATCTCACCTTGTTCATCCAACACCATTTCATTGAGGAGTTTTGGATTCGCAAATGTCGCACGTTGAGCAGTTAAGTGATCGCCTCGATGCGTAGCATAAGAATTAAAGTCTTCTTCTGGCAAGCCCATTTTCGCAAGATACTCACCTGCAGCACTACTGCCCATAATCGCGTTAGATGGCGATAAATGATCCGTCGTTATGTTATCCCCAAGCACGGCCAAAGGGCGCATACCTTGCATGGTTCGAGGAGCAGCTAACGCGCCTTCCCAATATGGAGGGCGGCGAATGTATGTGCTTTGTGGACGCCAATCATAAAGTGGATTATTTTTCTCACCATAATCGACACTCAAATCGAACATAGGCGTATAGACTTGGTTAAACATCTCTGGCTTAACGCTAGATTTAATTACCATATCGACTTCAGCATCATCTGGCCAAATATCTTTTAAATACACC
>Ga0222715_10000133_pt1 | contig 74309 bp, 26 predicted proteins | sample C33_9DmetaG_FD_165056 | JGI IMG/M metagenome (GOLD analysis project Ga0222715, IMG submission 165056) | Estuarine water microbial communities from San Francisco Bay, California, United States - C33_9D | ecosystem: Environmental > Aquatic > Marine > Unclassified | place: USA: California...
GCACGCACGTAGTACGTAGAACTTTGCTTTGGCCGCACGAAGCAGATCGCGTCCATTGTGTAGCCAGGCCACCGGCAAAACCAGATGGCGTGGCGTAGTAACCAGCGTGCTTGACAGCTACCGAAAACCGTGTCATAAACTCATCGCGCGTACATGTAGTTTCGTTTGAACTGATAGTTGCACAATCCAGGGACGCGCAAGGCATGCACACAAAGCAGCGCCTACACTATCTGAGGCGATGCATCCGCTCACAGCACATCTTTTGGTCTTTTACTTTTTACAGGGCTTTATGCTCGCGTTTCCGGGCGTTGCAACGCTCATTTTTACAAAATGGGTGTGCGGAGGAGATCCAAACACCGCATCAGAACTGCAAACGGTCTACACTCTGAGCTGGACAATCAAGCCATTATACGGGTTTGTCATTGATTGTCTGGACGGCAAGCGCCGGCAGGGTATTGTTGCAGGCCCGTTTTCTACATATGCGCGCCCGATGACATGGGCTTATATGGGCGCCATTATTGCAGCGATTGCCGCGTTTGTCAATGTGTTCGTTGCAGACCATTTGTTTGACGGCATGCGCGCATACAACAGCGCCGGAAGCATGTACATTGCATGTATGATTGCGGCGGGAGTGGGAACGTCAATTCAAGATGTGGTCTTAGACGGCATTGTGGTAGAATGGGTGCAGCAGCTGGACCAGGATACACTGACCGAAGGCTCGGGAGCCGACGTGCAGAGTTTGACATGGACGGCGCGTTTTGGAGCGTCGGCATTTGGGGGCGTGCTGGGCGGAGTTGCATTTGAGAAATTGCCGCATCCGGTGACAATGCTGGTGCAGTTTGGTGTCGTGTCACTGTGCTTGCCGCTTTTTTATTCACTTAGCACACTTGAGGCGTTTCAGCAACTGGGATGCGGCAGTACACACGCGGCCGAGCGCGCAGAAGGCGATATGCACCCGCTGCCGCAAAGCGACGAGGCGACCGATGTAAATGAGAGAGAAAACGCACAGGAAGAGGAAGAGACGGCGACAGCACCGAGTGATGACAATGACGGCACGGATGATGAGCAAGTTGACTCAAACAATTTTGATCAGCTGGAAATGAACGCAATTGCCTTGCAAAATGACGCGTGGGAAGAAGCCGCGGAAAAGTTTGACACGGAGCAACAGGAGCTCTTGCAAACACAACAAACACTAAAGATTACGGCGGCATTCAAAGAAAAAAGCGAACGGAAACACGTACGCGTGCGCTACATTCGCACTTTGCTGTTTATGCTGCTATGGCATTGCAATCCGTCCATTGGGGCGTGGACATACTACTTGATGGACGTAAGGGGCATTACGATGACACAGCTCGGATTGTTAGAGGCATTTGGCGGTCTTTGCATGGCAGGCGGCGCGTACATGTACAAGCAATGCAGCTGCGACAAACGACATCGGTGGTGTTTTATCGGGTTTATGCAGCTAGTGGGGTTTGCACTGGGATTTGATGCGCTTATCGTGGTGTACAAAATAGGAGAAGGTTGGGGTGGATTCACATATGACAATTCGTGGCATGTTTTTGGCCTTTTGCTACTGGGCGCAGGGGCGGGGTCTGTGTTGGGCGGGTTGCTGACAGTGCCTGTGCAGCACGCGGCGGCACAAGCACCGCCTAAAAACAAAGCGACAAGTGGTTTTGCGGTTTTGATGGCGGCACATAACGGTGCAATTGCTTTTGGAACCTTTGCGGGTGCGGAAATTTCTCGCTCGTGGGGAGTGCACAAAGACGCATACGAATCTATTGGCACACTTATGGTATACGCAAACATACTTGGTTTAGCGACAATTCTCGTACTGCCGCTGTTGCCTTCCAACAGAACTGGCAAAATGACCTCTTCACGCGGCTACAACACACTCCATACCTCCGACAGCTTCGACTCCCACGACGCAGCGCAACCGCAACGCACAAATCTAATCATTAATCAAGAATTTGTCGCGGGCGCCGAAGTGTGATGGAGCTAAGGAATTTCTACATAGTGGCGTGGTTTTGCCTCGCGTATCTGCTCAGTGTCCGAACACATCATGTTGAACGAGTACGCGTCGTCCACGTGCATTTTCACGCACACACCATCATAGTTTAACCTGTGCTCTCCTGTGCTGTCCGAAGTTGCGTGGCTGTACGCCTGTTGATAATCTGCGTGCACGTGGCCCCACAACTGCCACATATGCAGCGCCCCTTCCCACGGTTTGCGCACCACAGACAGACGCTGCCAGACAATCAACTGCATTCGCTCCGTTGGCCGCGATAATCCATACACATACATGCCAGCCACCAATGCCATATTCTGCTCATCTTTCATGAGTACAACCATCCCGTCCATTTGCGGCACGTTCTCAACCTCTTGCCACTTTGCGTTGTGCAAGAGTACGAGTAACAATTCCTGATCTTGCGCAGACGCAATGTGCTGCATAAAGACGTCAAACGCAATGCACTCATCCTGGCCTTGTTCCGGCACCACCGCCACCGGCACCGTTTCTCTCTCTGGTTCGTGTGCGTCGGCTGTCTTACCGTCGCACAGGTAGCCAACGTGCGGACCAATCTTGTGCGCAAAAACGTCACATATTTGCGAGCTGCACATCTTTCGTGCGACTTGTACCGCAGACGCCAATGACTGTGTGATTACCTGTGAAACTAGCGACTCTACTTGCCAGCCCGTGCTGTCGCCAAATGTAACATTGTAACGTTCCATTGTCTCACTGTGTAAACGACACTGGCGCCCGCGCGGATCGCTGAGGTCAAATAACTTGGTGTGCACGTGCACATTCATGGATGGTAGCGCTTGCGCTGCGAGCTGTACCACGCAAGGCGTTGACGTAGCCACAACCTTGGTGTGCGCATCAAGCGAGCGCGAGATAAGATTGTGATAATGTCGCGTAAACGTCAAATGAGACGATGCGGGCGTGTCGTCAAAAAAACGGTCCGTCGCCCCTGCTGAAATCAAAGCGGCGTCGTACTGGCGTGTTCCTGTCCACAGAAGCAGGCACATTGAACACAACAAAATCCCGCACTGGAGACGGCGGCGATGCAGCCCCTGCATAAGTGTCTGTACACGCGCCCTCGGCAAGGCGCCGTGACAGTCGTCCGTCCGGTCTGTCCCCATGCATGTGAGTACGCACAGTTTTGGCTTGCCCAATGGAGAGCCCGGCGACAGACGAAGACGGGTTTGAAAGGGCGACGATGACCGCAACGCCAAGTCACGACTCTGAGATTTTGTTGCCACTGAGCTGCGTGGGACACGGCACGGAGCTGACTCGGGCACAGTGGCTTCGACTGCAGCAGCTAATGCCGGCGACAAGCAAGATGCTGATGGAGTATGAGATGGTGGCATTGCAGCGCGCGACGGCATTGCAGCCCCAGACAAACATCGTCGACAAAAGCAGCAAGGAAAAACTACAGCTTGTAACAGCATGCGTGGACGCGATTGTGGCGCACGCAGAAGAGCAGCAAAATTGCGATGACGACGCACTACTCGCGTGCGGGCAGGAGTTGCAAGCGCACTTTGGTGAGGCAAGCGGTAAGATTGTTACAGGAAGCGCTGCTGATTATTTGTACAATACAGGTGTGCAGCTTTAGGCCACAACTGGCTCAAAAATTAATGAAATCAAACTTGCTGTGTCTTCGTCACAAAACATGTGCGGGCGGAAATTGTCTGCAACGTCGTCAATCACCCTCATAAACTGCGTTGGAATTCGCCCGAACAGATTGCAGAGCAAATCCTGATAGCTGTCTTGCGTGAGAGCAAGGACAGACAGTAGGCTTACGGCTGGAACTGCCGTACTGACGCTCTGCAACGTTGATTTGTGCTGGATGTTTTTGCGCACGGAAGGAGGCAGTTTTTCCATTGCAACGCGCCACTGTGTCAAAATAGACGCGGTGTCAGCGTTTGCAAATGTACGGGTGAGCACGGTGCGCGAAAGTGTGGGCGCCAGTTCTGATAAAGCCGCCGCCAAAAACAATCGGCGGTCGTTGGGATTCAGTGCCTGAAACGCAGTGGCAATTTTTGGTGCTGCGCTGCGGTGCACGTTCCACGGCACTACTTTGGCCAAACATAAGTTGTAGTTAGGCAAGCAGGTAACAAGCGCAACGCGCGCGGCAAGGGCCGGAGCAATCCCCGCGGCAATTTTGCACTTTGATTTGAAGCTGGCAAGAAGCTGTGCGGCGGCAGTAGTCTGTGCACATTTTTGCGACCCTAGTGGTGCGGTTTGCAACGCAAACACGGGTTGCTCCGTTGTTGTGTTGGGCGGCGTGTCGATAGAAGATACCGTGCACGTTGTAGAACCACTGGTGACAGACGACGCGTCGTCAGCCTGTCCTTCCGCTGGCAATGAATGCTGTGAGTCTGGCGCAAACATTGGCCGAGTATGTTGCACCTGTGCCACGAGGATCACAGTTTGTGTCCGTTGACGAGCGAGCCAACACACTGCGCAACTCAAAACAGCTCACGCAGCTTGCGGAAGTTTTGTGTGCCGTAGCCACAAAGCGCACACCAGAGGAAAACACTACTTTGCTACAACAAACTGTGTGTCAAGCAATGGCGTGGGCTATTATACCCGAAGCAGACAGAGTGCGACTTCGACAAGCAACGTGGGGAGCGCCACGTGTGGGCAGCTTGGTGGAATGGCTGCAAGATGCAACACCACAGTTGTGGGTGGTACAATCTGTTTCCGGCACGCAAGCTCAATGCCTTGCGCTTGGACGGGGAAACACAGCGACAATGTATGGGTGCGACTTGCGTGTAGTGCACAGCATGCACGACCAGACAACACAGCAAGAAGCCGACAAAGAGAAGCGAATGCGGCAGCCGTGTGCCGATAAAATTTTACGTGCCGGAGGGATGCTATGGACTCCGTTTGATCACGCACAAATCACAGAGACGGCATACAACGTATGTGATACGGCGGCGAAAGCCATCGTTGATTTTGTAAACGAATCGCGCAAACGACACGACCATGACATGGTCAAAGCGTGGCTTGGCAACACTGGTGTCCCAAACAACAGCGACTCTGTATTAGACACAAAAACAGAATAGTGTCAACGAAGGCCGCAATGGATACAGTGCAGCACGCCACCGTCGTCGAAGTGACATGCCCGTCGCACGCCGTGAAGGAAGCGGCGCCGTACTTTCGTGTGTTTACCGCACAGGGAGACACCGCACAGAGTGAGCTTACAAGCGTACAACAGTGGGCGGTCGAGTCGGTGTATGTATGGCCACGATTTCATGGCAAAGCAGACGGCGCGTTGGAGACGGGCGAGCAGTTAGCGGACAGACCGAGCTTTTGCGGATGGGCAGCCTCGTATTCACCGCACGCGCCCACAATGCCGCGTTTACCACTGCGCATGTACACGGCACATTTGGACGATTTTGACACGGAGTTGCAACGCACTTACGGTCTTGTTACGAAACAGCCCGCTACTCTGCTGTCTTTAAGCGGTACCGTACCACGGAAACTCAAAATTAAGGATTTGCAGTCGTCGTTGTTGTCTGCTTTTGGTACCGGTCTAGAGCACGTGTTGCGTTCGCGCCAATGCGAAACGGTTGTGGACGCGTACCGCTCGTGGATGCACAAACGAGCACTGGCAGACACGCAATCAGCTGCGGGTTCTTTGCCAACGGTAGCGAAAGCTGCGGAAGCTGCGGTGGCCACTTTCAAATTGCAAAAGGAAGGCTGGCCTCCATGCGGGCGCGGTCCGTGGCTGCTTTTGCAAGCACACGAGCTCAACGAAGTGTTGGCAAACTGCCAGAAATTGCTGAACGCTTATATGGAAAACATCAGGATGCCAAGTGTACACGACACAGACAAAAAAATAGCAGTGTGCTTTTACGACATCGTATCAACACTGTGGCACATGTACACGCAGGCGAAAGCAGGCGAAGAAGACACCGTCGAGCCCAATCCACATGTTTTTGTACCTCATGTCAGAGAGGCGTGGCTCACCGCATGCAGAAAACATTCAGAGTGGATGGTGCTAGCAGCGTACAAGGTACACAAAGTAATGCTGACATCAAACATTAAAGATCCACTCGTGAACGCTGTCGGTCCATGTCAGTGTATGCCAAACGTGTTGCAGCAGTTGTCCACACAAGCAGGCAGAGAAACTGTCTTTGAGTTTCAAGCGGAACTTGAAAAAGAAGTCTGGCTGGATCCACAGCAATCGCTTGATTCACGCCTGCGTGTGAATGCGGAAAGCAATGGGTACACTGGTAGGCGACACTGTCCCGATCCCGTGGCGACGTGCTCGTACCTCGCAGGCTGTGGAAGATATGTACCAGAGGAACTGTACGCTGCAGAATTTGTGACGGCAAACGGGTGTTCGCACTGCCTGTCCCTGTACACATGGTTTAGTCGCGTGCAAGCAAAGAATACTTTACAATCACGGACACTACTGTGCAGCGTTGGACAGCACTTTTTGTTGCATTCGATCTGGTCGATGGCAGCACTGTCAGCGGACAAAATGATTGTTTTGCACGCCCACACGTTGCACGACCTGTTTATCAAAAGCCAATCATCGGCAGGACAACAAGTTGAGTGCACAATTGAAATTGGTGGTGTGGGGTTTGCGAAGCCGAGAGAAAATATTATGCGGCGGGTTTTGAACAGCTTTGATTACTGGACGCTGTGTTTAGAACGCGCCGATTTGTCCCACATATCGGATCAATTGTGCCACGCCTACGAATTCGCGCAAAAAACTACCGCCAGTGCGCCAAATTTGCCAGCCGGCTCTACGACAATGATGTGGTCTTCTTGGTTGCGGGAAAAAACGACACTAGCAGAAGTAAAGCAACTTTTGCACGACAATGAAAGCATGAAGCTTGTTGCAAACGAAGACGACAAGACAGCGCAGAAGATGCTCGAAGTAATTCAGTCGGTTGCGCAAATGGAAGTCGCGCAGGATGATCACGTTGCACTGTGGTCGTACTTACCATTGCTTCTGGAGCTGTCTTTGGCAATCGAGATGTGTAAGGTAGATTTAAACACGGGATCGGTGCACCCGCTGTCTCACATGCTGACGACGGCGTACGGCATTGACGCGAGTCAACCGAAACACGTGCGCGCCTGTGCCCGCGCGGTGCTTTTGATGGGAACAGCTGCTGAAATCGAGCAGAACAAGCTATGTTGCAAGGCAGCAGCACATGTAAAACAACTGAATCGGGACGATATTATCCGTATTGTAAACAAAGTGCACAATGACGCTAAAGCAGCAGTGCAAGCCTATGTGACAGTTCAAGGCGATGATGAAGTTGTCAAGATGAACAAAGTGTACTACACAAACGCAGACATTCACGCTGTTTGTACAGGGTTGTGATGGGCGTTGCCGGTGATTATGCGTACCCTGTCTCTGTGCGCACGTTAGTATGTGGTGGGCACAGGACGTCAGCTATTTTGCAGGCAAAGATCAGGACGATTTTGCGCGGTGGGCGCTTAGGCAAACAGAGATGAATGTGTGCGATACACACGTCTCAGTCGGCACACAAACGACGCCGACAGAATCACTGGCCGTAAATTTCGACAGGCGACGGACATTGCAAGCGTGCTGTGACAAGGTGTTGGCCGCAATGGGGCCGTATCATCGCGAGGGGGTGTATCAGCGAGCACTGCAAATTGCACTGGAAGCAGGTGGGCACGAAGACAAAGTACAGTGCGAAGTGCCAATTTCGTTTACATTTCAAGGCCGCGAAGTGGGAACAGGGCGCATCGATTTGCTGTGGGGCAACATTGTGGTGGAAATCAAAGTCAGTGACAACGGAAGTGTATTGAGCAAAGACAAAGGCCAGCTGCGCAAGTATTTGCGCGTACGCCCCGGTACGACGGGCATGCTGGTGGTGTTTCATGCGACAGGATGCACGGTTGTGTCGGTCGCTGGTGTAGAACGGTAGGTTAACATGGGTTGCGGTGCGTAACGGCTTGTCCGCCAAGCTGCAGCATTCCCATGGTTGCGAGAGGCGCCTGGACGTTGGCAGCGGCAGCGGTAGCCTTGGCGTTCACAATGTAGCTTTGCTGGGCACGGTTTTCTTGGTTTGTAGTAGTGTAAAGCACAGCATTGAGAACACACCAGGAAACTCCAAAAATGATAATCCACTCAAAAAGCATGGTGAAATTTGTGTCCTCTTTGTTGTAGTCGTAGAGAGCTTTGGGAAACCCTCCGGCTGCGATGTGTGCTTTAGTGCACAAAATATGGTCGAGCAGAGACTGCTGTGTAAATGCAAGCGCGGCGGCAATCAGGCCAAGACAGGCACCGAGACGTTTGCTAATAAACAGCAAATGGAGACCAAAAGCGCGCCGAATGTTTTTGAGGCTGTACCCCTGGCCGTTTGCGGTGCGATGATTGGCAACCTCGTCCAAAACTTCTTGGAAATGCACAACAAAAATCTCAAAGAACAGCTCGGTACCCGAAAAAATTGTCCAATAGATGACGTACTTGTTGAGCAATTCCATGCGTGTGACGTAGAGGTCCAGCGCGGCCTTGTAGTTGGCATCAAGCGAGGTGTTGGTGACGCCAACGGTGGCGTAGCCAGTTACTTTGGTGATGTCAAAGTCATCGTACTCTTGCCAGAAAAGACCAGCCACCCACGCATGCGCGCCCAGAAAGAGCGCCAAGACACACCAGAGCATATAGCCAGTCATTGAACTGTTCATGCATTTCGGATACGTTTGCGTTTTGCTTTTTGAACCAGACTCGCCGGTTGGCTTGGAAGGCCCGCAGAACATCTCGGAATGGACGGGTGGGTAGTACTTGCCCCATTGCAGCTGCAGCGACGCAGCCAGCACAATGCTGACAGCGGCAATCGTGGAAACCACTATCTCCGTGGTATAGGTCATCGGCACACAAACAGCACTGCCAGTCCGCAAACTACGTAGCAAACGCAATTTTGCGTATATATACTTAAACGACTGACGCAAATTGTTGTACAAACCAAGCTGCGAGATATGTCAAGTGCGCGTATAGCAACATCATAATCGCGGCGCTACGAAACCATGTTATCGCCCGACACAGCGCGCACTATAGCGCTGACGATTCCGGGTGCTTCTGTGGGAGCTCATAACTCGGTTGTGGCACCAAGCAAAGCTGCGGTAGCTGCGGCACACAAGCAACAGCCATTGATCGAAAACTCGGCTTTGTGCTATATTCGCACGGGTGCGTATGAGAACGACCAAAATGTGAAAATTATTGTAGAAGCGCCACAAGAATGTGCACTAGACTACACGTACCAAGTACCACGCGCGGCAAACACAGACGTTCCCAAACGGCGCGTGGTGTGTGTGTGGGATGCACAGAAGGCCTGCTGCTGGATTGTCGGGACTGCGTCGCAGGACGCAACGACAATTACACTGTCTTCGACAAAGCGCATGGCGATGCTTGTTGGAAGAAACAAACAAGGGCGCGTGTACGTGCCTCGGGAGACGAAAATCGAAAATATTGTGCGCGATCTGGGAAGGACGGGTGGGTTGCTGTGCATGCAGTTTGTAGGGTATGCTGGGTGGCGGACCAAAGAGAACAGCAAGTCGTTTTTTGAAGGATGGGATCAGTTTCCAACATTAGTGCGCTACTGTGGCTACGTAGATATGGATCTCCCCGAATCTACGATGGAAGACATTTTGCACGGCAAGCGACCTTTGCTGGCTGGCAATAAAGCGAGAGTGTACACGGACACGGCTGTTGCAACAGCGAGACAGCAGTTGAAACAAGAACTCACAGATTTTTACAAAAGTCTTGAGAACAATGAACGCGACATTACGGTTGGCAGCGCGCTGCAACGAGTTCCGGCGATTGAGGAAGTATGCGACAATGCAATTGCGATTGCAAAAGCGACAGGGGGTGTGGCACTGTTTAGTGGCAACAAAGGAGCGCACGTGTTGTTTCGGGAACGTAATTTGTTTTTTCGGGTAATTTCAGAACAGCGGTTTGATTTGCCTACAGTCGAAAAATTGCGCGCGTACCTGATTGAAAAAGTAAGAAGAGAAAGCAAGGTTGGAAAAGCGCTGACGGAAAAGAAAGATTTGCTGGACTGCAGTGTATATCGCAGAAGTACAGGCATTGCGCCAAGAGGGTTTTGTTCGCGAAAACACGCAAAAGGGTTGTGGCCGTTACAGTTGTGGCCTTTGAAAAAGGGAGACACATGCGTTGGGAAACAGGCCAAGCTGTTTCAGGACGAAAAGTACGGTGGCAGTCGCACATTGCACAAAAGCATAATTAGCTGGGTGCGGTGGGTATGGTCAACGTGTCCTTCAGAAGACAGTGAGGGAGTCGCAAAGGTGGAGACAGACGTGATGCGGAAGAAAAGTAAGAAAAGCAGAGTGAATGGAAAGTGCAAGTTTGACTCGGATAGATTGCAGAAGTTAGTGGCAAAGTGGCAGGCGCGGCACGGCGTCAAACAGTGGAACGGCTGCAATGGGTTTACGGGCTTGCCGCGTCGTTTGTCGGTGCAGACGGACCAGTTTTTGAATCGCGAGTACGGGGCGACGCAAGCGCAGGTAGAAAGCGTGGTTGAAGATGTGATTGCGCGGTATTTTGACGCACGGCGGATGCAAGAATTTCCGGAGCGATGCAATGTGCCGCTGAATGAGCGGTACGGTGACAGAAGCAGCGAAGGACATTGTATGCGGCTTGTGCTGGACATAGACGGGCACGCGTTGAATGAAAGTGACTTCAAGGGACTGCAAACAGCACTGATCGATATTGTGGGACGCGAGGCGGAGGATATGGTGGTGTGCAGCACAACCGATCCAACGAAAATCAATTTTAAATGGCACATAGCGTTTCCAAAGATTGTGCTAGCGTGTGGAAACGGACGTTTTACGTTGTTGTGCGAAGCGTTGGAGCGCGCACTGGCGGCCTCGGACGACAAAGGGTTGTATTGGCACAGGAACAGGTATTGTGTTGACTCATCGTGTGCGGAATACAAGAAGTCAAGACTGTTAGACTGTGGCGTGTACAATACGTACCTGCGCACTCCGTTGGTGCCAAAGCGACACGGTGGCAGCGGAGCGTATTGCTATGTTCCAACAATGGTGGTGCGAGCAGAAGAAACACAGACTTGGACAGTGGAAGTGTGGACAAACAAAGCGCGGCTAGATGAAGAAACCGAAAAGCAGATGCGCTTAGCGGCTCGCATGGCGTTTGCGTGTCCTACGGCGAGCGCAAAGCCTCTGCAAATACCAAAGCTGGAAGAGTTTTTGCAGCGAGAACAGACGAAACGAAAGCAGGAAATGAACGAATTGGCAAAGCGCGCCAAGCGTCAAAAGACGGCGTGTGTCATGTCGCCTCGATCGCACACGGTGGACGTGGCGTGTACGGCTATCATGACATCCAATTTTTGCATTGAGGCAACGCAACAATACCTTGCGCACCCGCACACGCTGTGCACCGCGGCGGACGCACAGATCCCGGCGAGCGATTTCAAGGTGCGCTTTGAGAATGCGCAGAGTGCATGGGTTGATTACACAGCGGGTAGATGGCAGCTGTGCGAGTGCAACATGGGCGAGCACAGTGGAGCACAGGTTTGCTGGCATGTGTACGTAAGCGCGAGTGGATTTTGTCGCATTGGTCAGTACTGTCAGAGCGACAAGTGTAAAGCAATGGACCCGGAAAAGCGTAACAAGAGGGCGCCGGCTTACACCATTCGGGTGCCGCCGCAACTCGCGCCGTTGTAGAAAGAAAGCACTGGTGTGTATATATGAAATTCGAACCTTGGTACACAGCCAGGCATGCAATGCAAAATTTGTTGAGTGCGCTAGCGGAAGCGCAGCGCGTGAACGCAATTTCTGCAAGTCAGCTGGAGTCTGTTTATAAGGCACTTGGCATTGCGCCAGCTACAAACAGTGTGCCAGTGGCCGACGTCGCTCCACACACAATTCCAGAGCCACCGCAGAGAGATTGCAACAGCGTGTCTTTGCCGCCTTCGTTTTTTGTAGCTGCGCGTTTGAGCCCGCGCATTAATCGAAACGACATTTTGGCGGCGGTAAGCGACAAGCACAACGGTTTGTCGTGGGCAAAAATTGATAAACTACGGCTGACGTGCAAAGACTTGTACCATTTGGGTTGCACGGCACACGAACTGCCGCGCGTTACAAAGGCGGTACTGTTGGGAGGCAAAGTGTCATTGTCAGATCTTTGCCAGTACTTTCAAATAACACGCGAACAGCTGTTAGAATACAGCGAGTACAGCCCGGCAAACTTGCTTGCCTGTGTTCGGAGCGCAGAAGAGTGTGCGCTTGTGGGCATTACTGCAGACTGGCTGCTTGCTATCAACGTCAATCCTGATTTTTTAGTCCAGCTTCCGTTTGACGCAGCGGCAGCCGCCAAACATCTTGGGTTGCAGCGCAAGCACATTCTAAAACTGCAGTTGTCGTCAAGACACTGCGCACAACCGGGGTGGAGTTACAGTGACGTGCGCAAAGCTTGTTGTCTTTCCGATGCAGACATGCGTGCTCTAGGCATTGATTTACAAAGCATGCTGCAAAACGTGCAAACCATTCGCTAAACAGAGGCAAAAATGTTGACGGATTGGTATCATCCTGGTCAGCGCCACTTGCGCGGCGAGTCATTGATGTGCGTGCTCCTTGGATTTGTGATGGCCACGCTGTGTGCAACATTCTTAAAATTCTACGGCACGCATCAATCATGGGGCTCACACACAGAAAAAGACTGGCTTCTTGTGACAGCAGCGTGTGGACTTGCGTGCACACTTGTGTACGCACAACTGCAAGAAAACAGCCACGTGTATGCGTTGCATGCTGTCACGCTTATTGGAATGTACGCAAGCAGCATTGTGTATACAGGATTAACGTTAGTTGTTGCGTTTGACGACGCTCCGTTGCACGAATGCTCAATGAAGTCAACAGTGCCAGACGACAACTTGGGAGTTGGGTTGTCGGCACTGTTGCTGTCGTCTTCGTTGCTTGCCAGTGCGTTGCTGATGCTGCCACTGTTTGGCTTGTGGATGCTGCACATACTGGCAAAAGATTCGCAAGCACTGTTGCGCGGACACGATGCGAGCGCGACTGCTACAAATAGCATCTCTAACAAACGCGCTACCGTAAGCTTGACAATAATGCTGCTCGCTCAAGTATGGATATTTGCAGTCGGCGTGTCTACACTGACCGGACCACTTGGGCACCCGAATTGTTATTTTTTGCACGACAATGATCCTACAAGCGGAGTCACGGTGGCATATGTTCACTCCGATTGCGCAAGTGACAGTGTTGTTGACTCAGCGGCGCTACATAAAAGTATGAAACTATGCGTCGCGCGCCGTCTCGACATCGGTTGCCAGACCTGCGGAAACGGTTACTGGGGTCGCATGTCGAGCGATTTGGTTGATCTGCGACATACACTGGTTGGTCGCAACTTTAGCGCTAGACATGCGCTCGTTATGTGCACCTTTTTTTGTTCGGCGCTTGTGGTATTCACACACATGTATCTGGCGTTTCGGACAACGTGTATCCACGCAGACATTGTCGCAATTGAAGAACATGGAACAGACCCGGTGTTACGAAGTGCACAGCTTGTGTCAAAGAAAGATCTAGGCCACATCACGCACAATGACATTGCCACGCTGGCGCGCCTCATTGACGCTATTCCACACACCAAGACAGTGGGCAGCAAAGAAACTAAAACTGCAGAACTGTTGCACACTGCGTTGACGTTAGTGTCATCTGTGGCAGCGCAGCAGCTTCAGACGGAAACCGGATTTTGTGTGGCGTACACTGTCATCATTGCAACGCGGCTTGTATCTATGATTTGCGTGAGCGCTCTGGTAAGTTTTTTTTTGCGCGTGGATTGGTCAACGCCGTTTCAAGCCGAGTGCAACGAGCTAGTCGAAGAGTTGGACAGTTTGAAGCATCGCGTTGTACAACTCCTCATTGCAGAGTGCGTTTGCTGGGCGTGCGTGACCGCCCTGCCCATCATTTCAAAAGCACACGGGTGGTACAACGGCGGGCACAAAGTCAAGCACAGGAGTGTAAATAAACACGTGTGAGTATTAGACATACATACCAATGTATTACGTGTCGAGTGCGCCATGAGCGTTGTCTCGTACCCTCGTCTGTTGCTCATTCCGGGTAGCAGCGGCGTGTGGAACGGAAGACCGCCAAGTTCGTTTCGCATTGATTTGCAAGCGCACTTGGAAACGCTTTTGCAAACACACTCACTGCGCTTACCGTCGTCTTACAGCGCGCTTGCATGCAGCGCTCGACAAGCAAACGTAGAGCACGTCATTGCAACTGCGCGCCATGCGGCGCAAATTTGGGTGGGTCACAGCGAAGGCGCCGCTCGTCTATTGCACGCGCTGCAAAAACCACGCGCAGCGTCTCGATTAAAAGCACTTGTTTTAATTAGTCCTGCGTACGCAATCACATCCGTTGGGGCTGTAGACGTCGACGCAGCCGTCGCAACATTGGAAAAGCACAACGTACGCGTACTTTTAGTAGACACAGAGCACGGATTTGCAGGCAGTAACGCAAAATACAAGTGGCCTAGCACGCGCGGAAAGTTGGCAAAAGCAATGCGTTTGAACCCTAATTGGCATTCAACCGTTGTAGAACAATCTTATCACTCGCTGCGCCACGGGCAGGCGCAAGCGGCATTGTACACAATTGTGCACTGGATACAGACGTGTAACTCGTCATGATTGAAATTCCGCTGTGCGCGACGCCGCGCCAAGTCTACGATGTTGCACAGTCTGCGACTGAGCTGCAGGTGCAAACGGACCGATGGTTACGCTCGCGCGTTGGCATTGAGCCGTGTCCGCTTCCTGACACTCGTGTAGTATTGCGCGCTGCCTATGGATGGGCGTCGTTGCAGCCGTTGTACTGGCTTGGAACCGAGCGCGAGCAGCAAATGAGCCGCGTGTTTCACATTGAACATGCGCGCGACAACCCGCGCTACACGCTGTTGGCGAAACAAAATTTTTTGCCGCTTGGGGTTACTGAAGAGTTTTCCAACGCAGCAATGAAGCGACTACGTTTGGCAACGTTTGCGACTTTGTGCAAAAGCATAGTGTGTTTCCAAAGCAGCACGGATCCTAGCGCCAGGACAAAACGCGTGCGTGAAGCTACGCCTGACAACTGCGACATTATATCGCCGTTCAACGGACCGAGCGAAATACACTCGCGCCTTGTACTAGACTTTACACCGACAGACCTGGTGGCGGTTTTGCAAGCGATTGAAACGTGTCACGGTGTGCTGCCAAATGACACCGGGACGCTAATTTATCTGGACGCAATTTTACTGCGATGCGCAAAGGAGCTGTCTATGCGTCCGGACGACTATGTGATGCGTTCAGCAACGGCTGTTCCAGTCGATGACGAAAACGAAGTAGTGTCGTTGGAAAGAGTGGAAAATGTAATTGCGTCAATTGTCGATGCTTGCAGTGGGTGGGGCGAATTTGCATTTGGTCACCTTGTGTGCGACAGTGTGTTTAGCAAAATTCAAGTTTCTGAAACTAGACTACAAGGAGCCGCGACAACTAATTCTATAGAAAGACTATCCGCGTCTGCAAAACTTGCATCAGAGCAGGCAAAACAGGACGGAATGGATGATGTAGGCGTATACACACTGGAATCACAGTTGTACGGCGAAGAATGGCGAAAACAAGCTGATGCAGTTCGCAAGGAGTGCGAACAAGCATCTTTGCAAACAAAAGCGCAGCGACCAATTATTACGCGCAGATTGCAAGTTTTGGTTCTTTACAAAATGGAATGTGGCTATCGCGGAAGCGCGACGAGGGCACTGACGGCATTGGAGCGCAGTGGCAGGTCGAATGTTGTAGTAGATTTTCAAACTCTGACGTACAGACAGCTGACGCGTCTTTGGGAAAGCGATAGCGTGCTGCATCAGACGTTGGCACTGACGTCTGCGTGGGGAGCCTTAGTGTTTCAACACGGGGAGCAGATGGAAAAATGGCTGAAGCACAATGTCAAGTGGAGGGGGTGCCACAACGAGAGTGTGCTCGGCAGGTTTGGCGACAGTAAAACAAGGTCGGCACTGGTGTTTTTAACAGAAAAAATACAAGAGTACATGATGAAAAAAGTAGGCGATGTGACGCGAGGACCGGCGTTGCCGCACGAGTTTGAATCCATGTTATTAGCTGTTTGAACACAAGAAGTCGGCGGTTGACACAACAGGGGCAGTAAAACGCCATAACTAGGTTGGGCGTGCCACAAAACAATGACAGAGCAAACACTTTTTGCAATTGACCTAGCAGAATTTCTTGGACAGCGAACTTCACCGCACGACTGCAACGTCCTTTCTATATGCAAACAGTGGGCGGCGGTGCGTTGGTTGCGATGCTCAACAATGCGCGAAGTTGTACAGGGTTTGCTGTGGATTTTTGCGTCCGAGCAGCCACTGATGCGATACGACAAGCAACGCGAAGTGCTGTATTTGTTTGAAATGTGTTTTGTCTTATCAGTCAACGCGTTGCCGAACAAACTGGCGCAGTTCTGTAAAACGGCCACGGCACACTTGAGGAGCACAACGCAGTTGCATCTGCTAGCTTTTAGCGCTGAAGCTAGACTTGCATTTCGCAGTCGTTTGCGAGTTTCAAGGTTTGTGTGTACAACTGTGGCGGGCATTGAGTTAGCACTGGGGCACCAATATCGTAGCGCATGTGAAAACGGTAAAATTGCATGTCCGTTTTATTCGTGCGGCACTGAATTGATGGTTGCAAGCACACGTTTCAAATCCTTGTCGCCAGCGGCAAAATGTGCGCACCAAAGCCGCGATGCTATATTAAGACTGTGCCGCAATCTTTTACGGTACAGAAGCGCGATTGGTGTGTGGGTGGCAACGGGTTTGCAACCGTCCCAAAAATGCAAGCGGAAGAAAGTGTCTTTGACGGACGGTTCACAGGAGTTGATGAACTTACGCAAAAAGCATGCACCGGAGCACGCGAGTATACAGACAGAGTGCGCGCAGGCTGTCCCGGATTTGTAGAATTTGTGTGCACCCCTGGGTTGGAGTTTGACGCAGGGTTTGGAGGCGTTCCGACGGGCGGGTGTGCTCTTTATCGCGCAGACGCTCCTATGACGGTTGACTTTTTGGACGGACAGACAGATTTTTGCGGGACGGCGCTGTACACAGTTGAGAGTGGGATGGACACGTGGTGTCAAGACAATTTGGACGGCGATGAGGCAGGCGACAGCGTGGAAGAATGTATTGTGCACGCAGACAGTAACTACGTTGCCCACGTTGAGGATGCAAAAATGTTGCGTGTGGAATGCATGGAAAAAACAGGCGACTCGTTGCGTGACGGTGAGAAAAAGACGTGGAAGGCTCACCTCGACAACCCCAATGCGTTTGTGGGGTTGTACGCGATGTCGATTCGACCGACACTTGGACCGGCGGAAGAAACATATGTGATCGTTGTTGGCAACGTAGGTGCGGGCAAAGCGACGGAAGATATGTACCTTCTTGCAGAAGAATACAGCGAGCAAGGCAAAACATTCAAAGATTTTGTCGAAAGTCGCGAGTACAAGTATACGGAGCGGCTGGCACAACGGAATCGCAACCGCATTGCGTCACAGTTTGCCCGCAAGCTTGGTTTGTGCATTGCTGAAATGGGAGATCTTTTTTCAAGCGAGAAACGTTTGTATGATCAAACGCAAATGAAACTGTCTGCTGAGTTGACAGCGCGCGACAGTGAAAAGTACAGCAAAGGCTGCATGAAGCTGCACGACTATCGTCAAGTTGGCCAGCTGCTTGCAACGGCGTCGCAAGACAGTATGGACGAAGCCATGAACTTGCTCACGATGTGGGGAGTGACAGTGACGAATGAACTCATTCACCAGATCACAACGGATATGAACGGCGACGACCCAAACAATCCGTTTGTGGACCGGAGTGTATGTGCCGACAAAACTAGCACGACGGAGAAAATTGAAGTTCCGCGCGTTGGCGAACCCTTTAGCGAAACGCTAAACAATCGTATTGTCGTGATTGGTGCAAGTGCTCTCGTGTACAGAAATGCCGTGCCACAGTACGCTGTACAAGACGGACAAGGCGTAGCAATGACTCTTAGCCCGGCCGAAGGCGTAATGATATATCACGGAAACGATCGACGCGAGCAGGCAAAAGCTCCGTTTGGAAACGGAGACCCAAACGCAGGCTGGCGAAACATGTGGCCGACAACGTCAGGGCGCGTGCGGTACACACGAGACGTACCGTGGGCGCTCGCGTGCGAACGCGCGAGCGACGGAGCACCGGGATTTTTGCGCTGGGTCTCAGCAAGAACAGAAAAAGCCAAAACTGCCCACATGACAGGCGAAATTGATACAGTCGTTCCTCACGCCTTGACATTAACGAGAAAAGACATGTGTTTATTCAGAGCAACCGACGCAGCATTTGATCAAAACGTGAGCTCGATGTCCACACCGACACTGCGTATGCAGGGCACGACGCGTCTTGATCCTGTGGCAGTCGTGCTACACCCGCAACCCATCCGCGATTTTCCAGGTCGCCGTCTGCCATCGTAGGCAGTCAGCCACACATCTGGGGATTTAAAATGTCTGTGTAGCAAGGAGGCCCTGGATTTGGATCAACAAGACACACATCTTCGTCTGGATTCGCGCGATTAGCCGTTTTAGCACTGTAAAAATTGTTCACTGTGTGCGCACACTCCGGTAAATAACAGGTATACGTAGTACTCAAATTTGTCGCCAAAAAACTTTGGCTATTGGGTCTCGGCTGAGCTTTTGCTTTGCTGACACAGTCGGGCCAGTCGTTGGGACACACCCCACACAAATGATCGTGGTCGACTGTGTGAGGTCGCACGGTGCGGACCGCTACAAGCTCGTGGGGTGTCCCTGGGTGGTAAAATGCGTTCCATTCGTCTGTGTCCATCGCAACTGCACAGCTGCACTCACAACCAAAGAACGTGACACATATGCTCCACGGACTTGTTGCATACGACAGCAGTGCGAGTAGAGCGTAGCATAGCGTCAAAAACAAACACGTGCGACAAAGCAAGATTGCCAAAAAAGCACACGACTCGTTCAAACTTTGTGGTTTTGTCACAGTTATTTTAAACTGCAACAAACCCTTGGGCGGGCCAGCCACAGTCATAACCTAGGTACGTCGTTGTATGTCGAATGACAATGTATATATAGACCGGACACACACCACAACATACAAGGCAGCAAAAATGCCATCGCAAAGCCCCGCTGCGTCGCCCCTGTTGTCGCCAGGTCTGCTGACACCAGTGCCACGCAAAACCCCGGCCCGAGAGCCCGGTGCCACGCAACTGACAGAACCACAGTTAGCGTACACGCTGACCGCTGAAAACTTGGAAACACTCGAGCACAGTGATTGGAAAGTGACACCCGCGCGCGTAGACACTGTCATACCTTATGCACAACAATGGTGTGCTTTGGACAGTGTGCAAAAACAACGGCTGAGTCCAAGCTGTTACCAAGAGCTGGAGCGCATGCTGCCAACATTGCCGGCTGGATTCAATACTGACGTTGCAATTCACAGTGCTGAAATGGCCGTCACCGAGCTAACTGCCCATACGTTGCCCAGTACCACCTGTTTTGTGTCTGTGTCGACGACGGCAGACAGCGAGCTGTGCTTGCGCAGTGTGAGCGGCCGTCTGTCTATACGCAATGTGCTGCCCGTCGGATTGTTTCGAAACTATTGCATGGGACGCACACTAGGAAATGTTGTCGACACAGTGGCTGCCGTTGAGAACACACTTGACAGCTGTAACGTAGACAAAATGACAAGTTTGGCGTTGCTTGATGCACTTGTGCAGCTTGAAAAGCTTTCCGGCGAATGGGCAGTGGAAAATATGCACGTGGAGGCGTATGTTTTGAACGTGGATCTTCCACGGTATCTTACACAAGACTCCCATTCTTTGTCAACTTCTGAGGAGGCACTGCAGTATATCCTCAAAAATAACGCTGCTGGCACAGAACAGCAAAAAGCAGCGCTTGCCGCGTTGCCTTTTGTCGCTATGCACTTGCGCAAGTGGGTACAATGCTGCAATTCGGTACTCACAAAATCTGGGGTGCTATTTTTGCAAACGCGCCCGCTGACGTCACAAGACATAGCAACGAGAGCGTGCAAAACAGTACAAAGTTTCTCGACTACCTTACGCAGTTTGTGCAAGCTTGCACGCGTGCTAGAAACAACGTACCCACCTGAATTGCGGCATGTCAATCTTACTGACTACACCACAATTGAAGACATGTATCGGGGCAAGGTGATTGCACAGGTTGATGCGCTTGTGAGCACACAAGAACGCATATTATCGTTTTTAAGAGAGTGGCCCGTGCAAGCAAACATTATGACAGTATCGCAGGACGTTTCAGCGTTTTCCCAAGTGCAACGTGTACGTAAAATGAGTATTGATCCCGAGCTTTACATGACAATGCACGCACACAAGCATGTTGGCGAGTGGGATTCGGTGACACATATTTTCACAAAGTGTGCATTTTCGGTTGCGGCTTGTGACGATTACGTTGGTCCGGGCGGTGATGAGGACAGATTTGCATTTGCATTTGAGCTTGGCGCCATGACTCGACTGGACATTGGTGAACCAACGGACGTCACACTCGTCCCCACAACTTCGCTGCACGATTCGACTGCTACGGTTGTGCGGAGATTCAATGTATGTGTGTGCAATGATGCAGACGTGGTGCGCGTGCCCGGTGGTCGCATCCAGCTGCACAACAAACCAGCTATAGAATAAATTGATTGATCTACACGTGCGGCAAATCATTCTCTCCGGACGCTCGGCGCGCTGCGCTGCGCACCCACCCGTCAAACGCTTGCTGTGCACGTGCACCTGTAAATTCCCATGCGGTTGCCACTGCACCAATTACGCGCCGCCGCAAAGGACGCGTCACCTGATGCAGCGACCATTCCCCTCGAAAGCCCAGCGCTTGCATTGCTTCCGCAGCGGTGGCTGCGTGAACCAAGTGCTCCTGTGTCTGCATGTCTGGAACTTTGACATTGAAGAGACCAAAAAACAACACTGTGATCGCTTTGCGCACAATGTGCCACAGCCGCTCAATGCTTGGCCGAAATGCCCGCCAAAATCCGTACCCAACCATCAACATCAGAGACACCCACATGACGCTGCCAGCTTGTACCCAAAAGCAAAGTGACATTTGAATGCTTGGTGCGGTTTCGCCCGGCCGCACACATTCCACATCCACTAACAAAGGCCGCTGCGTGTCAAGAAACGTCCCAAAAGGCCATATTCCAGGTCGGTACGTGCCATGGACACCAATTCCCGTAGTGCTCTGTTCCTGCTTTTGGAAATCAATTGCTGCACACATAGAGCAATCCATCTGGTCGCGCGGATAAACGTCGCCGCCATCTTGCCGCCAGTTGGCATAAGGCGTCGCATCCGTGCAACACTCCGGACACGGAAATTTATCAACTGTACTGTACGCAACTGCTGCTGGCACGCACTCGTGTGCGTACATGTCTACGGATTGCGTGCACGTTGGATACACCCACAATCGCGTCAGCCATCCGTCGTAGACACGATACGACGACGACATAAACGGCGCTAAAAATCCACCTAGTGCAAAACGCGACACCAAGCGCCACACATATCCTAGCTGTCCACTCAACCTACCGCCAATTACCATTACTGTGTACCGCAGTGTAAAATGCAACGCTCGCGCTGTGTTGACAACGCGATTGACGACTGCTTTGCGCACATAAATTGAAGGCAAAATAGTGTCGCCAAACAACGGAATCAACGCCGTGTCGTCAAACACCAAGCCTGAATATTCTGGACACGACAAATGCACTTGTAGGTCTTCGTCTGAACACTTGGGATTTCCGGCAGGATCGTACTGCACTTCTCGCCCAAGCCTGCCGCGGCACGTAAAATTGACCTGGTTTTCAATCAGCGCCTCGCGAATATCCCATTCAAACTCAGGCACCGCACCAATTTCCCAGGGAATTGCCGGAAAGCACATGTGCTCCGGATCCATGTACAGGTAGCACAACACGACGTTGTACAGTGCGTACGTCCATGTGTTTTCAACGTTAATTTCAAAATCAACATCCGCTGGTTGATCGGCAAAATCTCCGCAGACACACGTTTCGCCGTTGCCAAACGATCCCATGACACTGTCGGACTTGGGACGTATGCACGGACATGTGAACCCACCACGAGGTGTTGCTGGATCGAAGAAGGCAGTCTCGTGTGTCAGCGGCGTGTCGCGATAAGTCAATCGTATGGGGGACATCCAATACGTGCCACCGTTCACGGCGCGAGAGCCCGCGTTAACATACGCCGCTGGACCTTTCAAGTTTGACACACTGCTGCAATCACGCTGTATGTTTGCAAACACCCAGTCTGCGTGGTCATTGCAGTCATCGCACGCAAAGCCATTTCGTCGCTCGCTGCATCGCTTGCGACAGTTCACCCATGCCTCCAAGTCAGCGTACAGGTTTGCTTTGTGAAGCGCACTGCTGAGCTGAATGGAAGTACGCGGAATTAAACATTCTGTCGAGTCTTGTTCTAAACACTGGCTTATGTGATCGATGTTTAGCACGTAGATTTGTGCTTGTGACTTTGTGCTGTCTAACGATCCTTCTCGGTCTTGCCACTGTCGTTGCGTGGTAATTGTAAACACGTTGCCCAGCGTGCAAAATGTCTGTGGGCATTCATACTGCTTTTCAACGTTGACTCCTTGATTCGGATCTCCGTTAGGTACGTCCAGCGGACACTTTGCGGCCGGGCCCCACGCGAGTGCTTTAAAATTGTCCATAATCAATTTTGCCGTTTCTAGTCTGGTCTGCGAAAATGCCGTGCGCGTTGGCTTTTCGTGATTGTCGTAATCTTCTGCCCAGTGCGGACCCCCTCCGCACAGCTCTCGATGTCGCGTTCCGTTTGACGACACCTCCACCAAGTTTTGGAAATCGCAATGCACGTGGTCACAATTGCGCGCATCCACACAGTCTGCATCGGTTTGGCACGCGACGCGTCCACGACCACCGCACGTCGGCGGCCGCAAGTAACAACCCATGCACGATGAGCAACCCACACAAAGACGTTTGTTAGCGCCCGCTGTGACCGCGTCAATAAACCCACAGCTGTTGTCGCTGTTCGCACCGCCGTTGGCATCAGGATAGCTGCCACCCCACTGCACCTTGTTGCCACCCACATTGCAATTTTTGCTCAAGGATTCCGCAACGCGCACATCAAGTGACGTGTGTCGAAATCCACCGTCCGTGCGTCCGCCTGCAACAGCAATGAGTTCGTGCGACCGCAACGAATCACGCACAAACTCTTCCGCTAGCCGACGCTTGTGATGTTCGCCGCCAGCGCCATCCGTCGCACTACTTTCCGCGTACAGCCGCCGCCGCATTGTCTTGCGCACAGCGTGATCACGAAGCTCGCCCATCTTAGGGTGCAACGCGCGAGCTTTCTCCTTGCCTTCAACTCCTTCTAAAACTAGTGTCATTCGCTCCACAGTGCTGGCCGCCAGATCGGGATGCGCCAACTTTTGACCAAGAGACGCGTGCGGCATGTGCCGCAGTAATGTGTTGACAAACATAAACTGACTGACCGACAAATTTTTAGTCACGTAGGTGCCTGGGTCAAAGTAATCTGCCCAGGATTTTGTGTAGTTGTCGTGGTCCTCGTACCAGTAATGATCCGGTGCCATGCGAGACATCACACCGCGCACAACACGCCCCAGTGGTGTATGCTGCCGCGAATCGTGCCTAAACTCTCGCAACGGTGTCGGATCGGTCCACGACTCAGACTTTGTGCGCACTCCCAAGCTGTCGAGTGCACGCGCTTTGATGTCCGACGAAGCAATAAACGCACTGCTCAGATGCTTGACAAATTCCAGCGACGGTTCTTTGCCCAAATCAGGTAGCTCAAACATACTCGCCATGTTGCCAACCAAGTTCGAAAACGACTGACGCGGCGCAAACTCACCCATGTACACGGTTGCGTTATCTAATTCAGCCGCGCGGCGCCGCGCACTGTCCCAGGCTCCCGCAGCTTCCGTGTAAAACTGCTCCTCAAAATTTGACCTCCGTCTTTCAGATCCGGCAAACAAGTGCTTTGCAATGCGCGACGCCATTGGGTAGTTTTGTTGGAGATGACCTCCTTCCGACTGTGCCGCTTGTTCGACATAGGCCGCAATAGGCTGCGTGTGACGCGCAAACGTTGCCGCGTCTTTTAAAGAATTTGCAAACATAGCCTGTGTCGCTTGCACCATCTCGTTGTTGGCTGTTCTGGTAAACGGGTGCGCGCGACGATACGCTCGCGTAATCTGGTCTTTGGCCCACGTAGTGTACATGCGCTCTTCTGCTGCAAACACATCCTGTTTTTTCCAAAACGTCTTGAACTTGTGTTTCTCAAGTGACGCGTCAGGACCCACTGACGCGCCATCCAATGCGTGTTTGCTTTCATTGGCCAAGGCATACGCTGCAGTATGCGCTGCCTCCGACGCTGCCTGTAAAAACTGCTGTGTTTCTACTGACCAACCTTCTGAAACTGCGCGATTGTGACTCACTTGCAGCATTGCATCCGTTTGTCGCGCGCGCTCCGCGGCCTTTGTTAACTGCGTCGGACTTTGGTACAAATTGCTGCGCGCACGACGATTGTCTAGTATCAAATCTGCGTTGACGCCTCGCCCCACTCGTGGTCGGCGCGCCATGTCCCGATGCACCTCTGCCATTCCTTCCGAGTAGTGATGAAACTGGTGCATGTGCCTGTTGCGACGCGCGCGCTGTACATCGTACAAATTGGTGCGTATTTCTCTACTGACAATCAACGCCAGCGGAGACACATCGTCGTCACCAATGTGTTGCACGCCGTCTGACACATCCTCCACCAGTAAGACGTCTTCGTCGTCATCTGTCTGCGCGCGCCGCATGACGCGAAGCTGCGGCGGCCACGGTACTACAACCCGCTCCGGTTGTGCCGGTTTGACTGGAGGTGTCTCCGTAAAGTTATACCACCACAAAACGTCCGGACGACCGTACTTGCGCGCATACTTTTCGTAGCGCGGAAATTCGCTCACAACGTCCGTGCTGTTGATGCCAATAGCCTCCAAAAACAAAACATAGCGCTCCGCAAAATCGTCGTATTGCTGTTCAATCTGCTGTGCCTCATAATCGGCCCGCTGACGCGCGGTTACAAGCGCACGCGACGCCAGAGAATCAGACATGCGATGGAGCAAGCCGTCCGCGTTGGACACCGCTTCGCCAAATTTGCGCGTCAGCCATCCTTTGTCCGACCCTGCGTCGCCGTACATGCTTGCGTTTGACGCATCGGCAATCTGCAAACCAGCGCAAGCGTACCAAGCGGTGCGATGGTGCATGTCCATTGTGTCAGGGTTGGCACCACCGTAACGCCGCGCTGACTCGCGCAGCAAATCGTCGCACAGCGTCGTGTCGTCGTCTGGAATCAACCCAAAGCGCACCCTTGTTGCGCGACGCGCAACCTCTGTCTCCCGATCGGAAAGCCCCACCGGGAAAATCGCTCCTTCAACACTGCCGTTGTACAAAATGTCTCCGGCGTTTGGCGGAAGTATGTCTGTTGCACCTAAATTTCGGTATTTTTCAATGTAATGTAAGCGCATTGGGACAGATTGCGCGTACAAATCTCGCAACTCGTTAGTTTCTTGGTTTAGCTTATATTGCGCTTGCTGTGCGCGGTGCTGTGCCCACAAAGTCTGTGATGCCCCCGACACCGTCGTCAACCATCCATAACTCGTGCTTGCGTTCGCAAGTTTGTAAACGCCGTCCGCGAGAGTCGAGTTGTGCAGCTGTTCTATTGTGTACGCCGTACTGGTTGGGACCGATTGGTTGTGCACTACTTTATCAAACAATCCGTCCTCTTCGTCGACGTCGTGCACTGTCAAAATGTCCTCGTCGTCTTCCTCGTCGTCTTCCTCGTCGTCCTTTGTCTGTGCGCGCCGGCCTCCTGCCATAACCTCCGTGTTTACAAGACCGTTTGACCAACACTGCGACGAGTGCTGCGTCACGTAGTTTTGATCTTGACAGCAAATGTAGTCTATGCCGTTCATAAAAGTACCGCTGCCCCCTGGATGCGTGTCATCGAAACACAAACTGTCCTTCACTGCGCGGGCAAAATGTGGCAGAGTCGCATAGTGCCTTTTCGCTATCTCTCGTCCCTGTGTTAATACATTTGTGTCCGTAAAACACCTGGGATTGTCCGAAAAAAGACTAGCTAACCTGGCTTGGCCGATATTAGTAAAATCCGCTGCCGCGCTCAGTGTTGCATACGTGGTCCACGCAGTCTCGCAGTTGGTATCCGCAAAAGTGTAATCAATTGTGCGTTTCAGGTGCGCAAATGAAATTTCGGTTGAGGTTTCGTCCGTCTGACAGTGCAACGTCGATCCGTGAATAATTTGGTTAAATCGGTCTGTTCGATACCAACCGGTACGATGCGTGTCAAAAAACTTGGGATTGCAATGTGGACAAATTTCGTCGGCACGCTTAATCGTTCCGTCTGGCCTACGCTGCACCCCCAACGTAAACTCGTAACTCCTGTCCGCTGCATGGTCCTGTTGTGTGACATGCTCATCTGTACCGTATTGAAGATTGCCGTTTTGCAGATACTCTAACAAATCATCCGGCATTGCGTCGTACGCAGGGTTTTGCAAATCTTGTCTGTACTTTTGCAAAGCCTTGCACATAATACCGAGAGACACGGTGTCCCATACAAAACTGCCGTAAAAATTGTGGTCCCACCGCGACGCATACTCTGGAGCCGCATTGCTGTACAACATATACGGACAATTCAGCGACGAACAACAAGGCATGGCTCCACCGCTGACTGGGTCCGTCCAACGATCGTACGTTGCTTGTGAAACAAGCCCAAGGTCTAGCATACTTTTTAGACGCTCCGACTTTGCAAGTTGCGCGCCCGTTGTGTACCCGATTGGCAAGATATGGTCAAACAAATCTACAGCTTGCGCGGAATGTGAAATCTGCGTCGCCCTGGCTTGCGAAGCACATACGTCGTTGAAAGTCATACCGTAGCCGTACGCGGACGCGACCTGCTGCTGTGCATATACATCATCCGGATGCTCAAGGGCATAGTGGGCGTTATGCATCATAATTGCACTGGTAAACTGCGCCGGAAGCTGACTGCTTGTAGCACTCAACGAACTACACGCAGTGCTACCAGACGTTTCGTAGCACAACGCATAATAAACCGGCGTGTCGGACACAGCTTGTTGTACAAACATATCATACTGCAGAGGATTGACCTCGTAACCTACCATATCAATTGTGTTGCCAGTGACAGGGTTCATTGGATTAGTGCCGTCAAAATTTGCGCCGTTTTGTGTCCACGCGTCCGGATCTGAAGTATCAAAATCCGCGTGTTCCAAATTGTACGACGTGTGCAGCATTTGCACACCCAGAATGCCCGTTTGGACATGCGAATGTTGGTTCAAGTTAGCCAAAGCGGTACTAAACGTCACGGCACCCGCGTCGGTTTGCCACGTGTTGCCCTGACCGTACAACGCAATGCGCTCAAACGACGCGTCCTGGTTGTTACTCAGTGCGGACGCTATGTAATCCGCCGCAGAAAACGATGCACGACCGTGCAGTGAATCGGGAGTTTCATGGGGGTTAGTCCACGTTTGCCCGTACGCTCCATCGCGGTAAGATCGGACAGTGCGCGGCGGAACGTGGTGGTACCATCTGGACGGACACGGCACCGCACTCATTGTGCCCTTTGCCGCAGAATATGGTCCGTGTGGATCAGTCATATCAAACTCACCCGCTGCTGCCACGTGAGCTGGCATAAACTGGTAGCAGTTGTACTGTGACGGATGAACCATTGTTGGATCGCTGCCGTGGGACATTGGTGCTTCCAACGCTTGTCCTAGTGTGCGCTGCCCGTCGTCGTTCAAGCGCAAAATCTTACCAGGCGGACCCAGCGGCGACTCGCGTTTCTTGGGACCGGCCACGCGCAAGCTACCGGCAAACGAATTTTTGGACTCGTCGCGTCCAGCCATAGGATTGCTCATGTAATTATGAAAATCAGCTGCGGCGTACTCGGAACCAGCGCGCGGGTTATACACCCAATCGTCGCGGGCTTCGTGTAGTGGAATCGTCGGCCGACATGAGCACCAGTTGATCTGATCGGCCGTGTTGCCAATTTTGTCGTGCAGTATACCAATCAATACATCCGTGTTTGCTTCGCTAAGGAATTCGTCCGCATATTCATCTGACGCGTCAATGTTTAAGTATCGCAGCAAGGCCAACGCATCTGACTTTGTCATTCCTTGAATGCTAGTGCCAAAACGGTGCATTTCCTGCTCGTCCGTCATGTCATGATCAACTAGAAACGAAGTAATGTCCGTGCCACCACCTGTAACCAGCATCGGCGGATTGTTCAAAAACCCACGCCCACTAATTTCGCGTACGGTGCCTTTCAACCAACCAGGAACCTGACGAGCCGCAGAATGTCGATCAATACCTGTCAGGTTTTCACCGGACAGCGTGCCACGATAGCGACCCGGAATTCTCGTCGACTCTACCAAAAGCTGCCACACTGCCGGGTTGTATGACCATTGATCGCCCGACGCGGTCACATCGGCTGACATGGTTGCAGTAGTTGGAAAGCCTTCCAACCCGTCCTGCATATTGTTGATGTACAGTCCAGTTGAAGTCAGCCCTGGCTGTGGCACAGCCTTGAAACTACCCCATGTATACAACACAGGACCCATGTACTTGTTGCCAGTGCTGGTCTCAATTTCCGCATCATATGGATATTGGATCACAGAATCTGCATCGGTCGGTGTTCTGTCAGCGCCATGTTTATCTGCGTTGCGAAATGCGTTCAACAAACCAACCAAAACTTTGGGCTGTAGGTCAATGTACTCATAGTCACACGCTGGCACCGCTTTGCGAATTTCTTCTGTTGGAATTGGTTGTGCACACCATCCGCGAGGATCGTCGCGACCCTCTATCCACGCTTTTGTCTGCGCTCGCAGCTCCTCAAAAAAAATGTGCCCAGGATGATCACCAGCCATCGCTGCAGTTTGTGCTGCACCAAATTCTTTGCTCATCCACGCCTGAAACTCGTCTTCTGCTGTATCACTGACAACATCTTGCGCGCTCACCGTATCTCCAAACACCTGCGTGTAAAAAGTTTGTCCACTGCTTGCGGTGCGCGTGGCGCAAACCCAGTCGATTCCCGACTTCTCAAACTGTGTAAATTTGCGCATGTGGTATCCTTGACCCATCACAAAGTCGCTTCCTCCGTTAGGCAACGCAGACTCTTCTTCGCGCTCATGCCAGTAACGCCCGCCTTCCGGAATATTTGTCGGATCATTTTGGCCGTCGGAAACCGTTTGCCCTCCGTGACCGTTGAAAATCCAAATGTTGGCATTTGCACACGGACGTGGTATTGCGTCGTCCGTCAAATCACACGCCCACGCACTAGACACTACTCTGCTCGTACTGTTAAACGTCATGCGCGCGCGACTGTTGTTGCTCGCAGTGTATCCTGCTGCCATTGCCGCCTGCAAGCCACACGGGAAAAAATTACGGAACCATGAAGCAATCGGCAGTTCGTGAGGATAGGCAATGTCAAAGTGCCCCGCCCAGTCGTAATACGAGTTGTCCAGCTCCGGACATCCCACGTTGTATGTGGCCCACGCGGCGGGCCCGTCCGGTGGGCCGCGATACGAAGGTTCAGTGTTGGATGTTGGATACCCCGTGCCTTGTTGATTTCCATAATGGTAATACTCAGAATTTCCTGAGAAGGTTTCCGCTACACCGCCTTTTACCGAAGGATCGGTGTAAAACGCACTTGTGTACAGTAATGGATACGTGTACCAAGTTGGTGACTGACCCCAACCCATTTTGGCCACGTACTGGTCGCCAAGCCCGTTTGCATGCCGCGAAAAAGACACGCTTGACTGCCTCCGAGACAGTGCAGTGCTACCGTCAATTGTAAAATTACAGTCAGGCGGATCGGGATTATCAAATCCCGCGTAGCCATCTGACGCACCTTGAAGACATGGACCGGATCTGCTGTACCGGTCAAAATTAGCAAACTCGGGGTTTGGACCATCTGCATCCGTACCGGTCAACGCCGCTGACAAATAACCCGTAGGATCAATCACACTTGGATTGCCGGGCCACCACGCAATGCGAGTGTCGCGAACCTTTTGCGCTTGTGTCTTGCGAAGCCCTGTCTTCCACAAGTCATCAAACCAGTCCCAAACTTTGGACGCTTCCGGCTGGAACAAACCTGCCAGCATGTAACACTGATATGTTTTCCATCCGTGCGCACAGCCTGGATTTGTTACGTCGGTTGGATCCGGACACGGGTTGAAATCTTCGCCAACTGCCGCGTTTGGTTGACTTTCCAAGCCAAAAGTAGCACCGTCCGTGTAGGCAACATAACCGGATTCGTTAAAGCGAGGACAATCAATCCCTGCGTCGCCGTAATTCTCATTTGCAGCTCGAAACAAACACTCTTGTGGTACCGTGCGAAATCCGTCCGCGTACCAAGGCCCTTTGTAATAGCGCGCAATGTGGTCCCAATCCAAAGTGTGATGGGTACGCATCCATGCTGCTCTTGCATGTGGGAACAGCATTTCCATGCCCCGAATCTCGTACTTGCTCCCAACAACACTTCCCAAACGTTGCGACACCAGCGGTCGATCCACTTCGCCACTGCCTGGGCTTTGTTGTTGCTTGTACGACATGTACGCCTCTCCGCGGTAGCTTGCTTCGCACGTATCGTAGCGCAGCATCTCTTCACCAACATTCTTAGGTGCTGACGTGTAATTGAAAGGTGTGCTGTAGCCAGGGCTATTGCACTCCGCCCGTGTGGACGACGGTCGGTGAGGCCCGCGTTCCATATCCTGCGATCGGTTCCAATCATACTCCAGGAACGCTTTGCGCGAACGACATATTGGCTTCACGCGTTGGGGCACGTCTTTGTTTGGCTGATTTGCGTGGTCGGCCTTTAACTCTTCGTAGTTGACAAAAAGCGCATGCCCGGAAAATTGCGGCGCAGTGGCAATGTTTCGAAGACACTGCGGTACCCATTCCGGCCGCAAACGAGTGCGCCCAGGCTTGATTTTTCCGTCGCTGTCTGTACCCGCCGGACCTTCCCCGCCGTACGTACGTATGAATCGGCCGTTTCTTGCATCGCGAAAGTTAGGATTTGAATCAGTTTCTGTCATCCAGTGAAATGTGTTGGCAAATTTCTCTGTCTGCCCTGACACAGTAATGTCATCCCAAAAGTCACCACTTTCAGAATCCGAGAGATACGGATGAAATTGAGGATCAGCTTCTGCGTCCGAGGGAAACGGTTTATCTAGTGGGTCGGGTGATGGATAGTCCATCAACATTTCTGAAATATACGTAAACTCCCACCAAAACTGACACCTTGCCTGAGCCGCCGAGTTTGCCGTGCTGGTGCCAGTGCCAAAATCGTTGTCGATTGGCGCTTCCCCTGCGACGCCTTTTTCGCTCGCATGATGCAGGACAGAGCTGCAGGTCCCGCCTGACTCTCGCCAAAATTTTAAATCATCCATAAACTTGTCAGACTCTTGGACAATGTCACTTTCTTCTTTGTCTGGTCTAACTGTGGCTTGTCCAAAGCGCGGAAAATTTGTGACGTTGAGCCACGCAGGCTCCAAACTATAGCCTTTTTCGGCGTATGCCGCTGCAACTTCTGCACTGCGTGCAGCCGTGAACGGATTCCTGTAGGTTGGCGTTTGGGTTTCGGTTGTATGACTGAATTTCACGTTAAATTGTTTTGCTGGGTCGTGGCTAAAATGGGGATATGCTTCGTCGTACATAAGCAACCTCATTGCATATTCGGTTGTAAAAGCATCCGGTATGTCTACGCGTTGTTGTGACACGCCTGGCTGTCCTCCACCTGCAGCCTGCGCGGTGCGAACAGTTGTTGTAAACGCATTCATACGAAGCGGCATCACCCCCGCGCATCGCGGAAACGTTGGCACTTCGGCGTCGCCTTCAACAGTATCACTTGCTTTGGGCCGCGAAAGCTGCGCGGATGCACTACCTTTCATTGTGTGCCGCCGACCGATTACCTTACAGTACATTCCGTCCTCGTTTCTGTGGTCGTAAGACTGCGTATGCACGCCGTGCGCGCGTCGCGTCTCGCTAACCGCATCTTTGACGCTCTGATCTGTGATTGCTTCAATATCGGTCGGTTCGTAGCTTGAAATTGTGCGTGCACTTGCGCGCGCAACTTCGGAATCTACCATTGTCGGTTCTCTATTTTTTTGCGTCTGCAACGCATCGCTGTGCGCGCGATCCCACGGCGACGCTGCCATTAAAAGCATGTCGCGCTCGTGCTCGTCCTGTAAGCTGTGCACACCCTCGCGGTAGTAGTACACATCTTGCTCGGCCAAAGAGCTGTACTCTGGGTCGGCCGGATCAGAATAAGGATACGGAAGTTGGTGGACCAGCGGCGGCATGGCAAAACCAAGTCCAATGCCAGAGTTGTGCTCCCGTCGATCGCGACCAAGCTGTTGCGACCGCACGTCCCGAGGATGGCGGCGGCCCGCGCGGGCGCGCAGCAGAGAGCCACGGACTTCGTTCACTTCCCAAGGTTCCAAATAAGATGTCGGAGTGCGACGATTTGCTGTGTCAGGGTGCTGCCACTTTTGCATAAGCTCAATGTGCTTCCAGTCGTGCTGTGCACTGTGCGCCATAAAAGACTTTCCGAGTTTTTGATTGTCGCCGCGGTTTGTCACGTGCTGACAGTCGCAGCGCGTTCCTCGTGCGCACTTTGCAAGGCAAGACCGTATGTCGTCGCTCATAATTTCCGCGCCAATCACCTTGTTTGACCCTGGCGTCAGAAAATCTGGCCCCAACACTAATTGATTCGAAAATCCTGCCAATCCGTGACCATCGCTCATGGGTGGAAGCTTTGGATTAGCAGCTTCACTCTGCACAAACGAACCACAGCCGCTGTTAACGCCTTTTGTGCTATGCAGCCAATGAGATGTTCCCTGTGAAGTGAGCCCGGTAGACGACCCCGTAAGTTCTTGAATTGACTTGCCGGCATCCAAACTTTTGCTGCACGCTATCATCTGCCCCTGATTGCGCAGTGTGCCTGCAAACACACCGTTGTGTGCCTCCCAGTCCTCCCAGTCAATCCAGTCATCAGCCAGCCTGCACGGCGCATGAAGGGTATCCTGATTCAGGCAGTCGCCAGAGTGCAGTGCACAGTGGAGCTCCCATTTGCTGTCGTCGGTAAAAACAGTCCAATCGCTGACGTTTACATAGTGAACGTTCGAAAAGTTAAAGTTGTGATGACAAATGTAGCGCCGCTGTCCAGTAAGAGCAGTGCGATACACGCGACCCGAAGCTGGATTAGGCACAAAGTACGGCCACATGTTGTCGCTCCGCCGCCAACAACCGCTGTAAGATTTGCCCGGATCGTCCGGATCAACATGAGCACAGCCCCCGAGCGCGTTTTGATAGTCAATCACGTTACCGTTGTTGTCCTTGACGGACATGTGGTGTCGCGCTCGAATAATTGTTTCTACGTAATAGTCGTTCCACTGCGAGCGTGTCATGGTCTGACCAGTGACCGGATCAACTGCCGTGTCGTCTTCGTCCACAAGCCCAGCCAATATTCCTTGCATATACAGTAACAGATTGTCAATTGTCAACCGCGTCTTTAAGTTGTCGCCATCAGCAACAAACTTTGGCGCATAAATGCGTGGATAAGGCGGCGCCGGATCGTACGTCCTCAATCCACCCGGAGTCAATCGTTCGGCCACTGCTCCGCGCGCAGGTACATTGTAACCTGCACCGTGAGACCTCCGACGCATCGGATCCGTGAGTGCGCCTCCAACTGCACCCAGCGCCGCCGCTTCGCGGTCGTCGGCGTACACGGATCCAGGGTTTATGTGGCCTGGCACATACGGATTTGTGTACCCAGTGTTTTGCAGTTTGTGCTTGGTGCCCATTGCATACAACGGCTGGCCGTCAATTCCTGTGCGCCGGCTGTCTTGTTTTTGGTACACGTTGCCGCCTCCAAGCTTTAGTTTTGTGCGATGACGCTGCGTTTCGCGCTTTCCAAACACAGCTCGTTGTGCGTCTCGATAACGCTTTGTCATCACTGGATCGGCCAACGCATTGGCGGGGTCGGGATTGCTCCATTGATCCGCATACTGACTAGCATGCACGTTGCGAGCATCGTCTGTCGAAGCATACGGTCCAAATGCATCCCACGACTGCCGTATCTCTTGTTTGTCAATGGTTTCTGGAACGTAATAATCGTCTGCGCCTAAGAGCGTGTCGGGCGAAAAAGTTTCCGCATTTGTATCGCGAACTTGCAGCGTCTCAGTTTCTGTGGGTTTCTTTGCTCCAAGCACAGCGCGTGACGCCGCTGTCACGCTGGGTGCGTGGTCTGCATCGAGTGACATTGACTTTCCTAAAGTCATTGCTTCGTAAGGCTCTTCTGCAGTTCCTGTTGCTCGCGCACGATTTGAAGTCATCGCATCTCGTTGCGCCAACGTTGGGGACGCAACTTCAATATGGTTCCACGTGCTGGCCATTGTACCCTGCTCATCAAAGCGGTAATCGTGCGGCGGTATGTGCGAACCTTGCATGCGCGCATTGTGCATACGAAACAAATCCGTTTGCGATACTCCGTTTTCAAACGCAGCCTTTGAACCGTGCTTGAGACGCGTGTCAAGATGAGACAAATCTTGACAAACTTTTGAATCGTCGCCGCCAGCCATTGACGCACAGTAACCGACGTAGTTTTGTAAATCTGGACTCAGTGACATTTTGCGACACTGATTCGGCGGCGCTTCGTTGCAGCCGTAGCACTGTCCATGTGGCTTGTTGTTTTCTACGCAATATTTGAAGGATTGATCGCAGCAGAAATTGCAGTAGTTGACCTCACGCGCACTAGGCGCATTGGGACCGTACACCCCTGCAGCATTGATCATTGAGTCGGCCGAAAACTGACTGGTCTCGGTTTTCAAATTTCCCTGCAGCCGGAAGTTGTCGCGCTGTTCGCTGCTGGTTGTCGATACCGTGTGCTGCATTAACGGAACGTGCTCCGTTGTTTTTTTCCCCGCACACTGTTTGGCTTGGTAGGCGCTCACGGCCAAACCAGCAAGGTAGGCTCCCGGAATAGGCACAAGCAATCCAATGCTAGTGTCCCGTAGTGTGGTTTTACTTTCAAAACATTCCTTAAACGTCGAACTAACAGCTTTGTCCTCGTATCTGGCACCTGTCACATCTCCGGTTGTACTGTACGAATACACAGTCGTGTCCGCACTTGCGCCCTGTGCCTGAAGACGCTTCCAATCTTCGCTGCACTGACCGTCCGCACCCAAAAATTCTTGAGGACATGTGTCAACACTAGTCGTTGAACCTCCCGGCCCGTACGCCCATGTTTGCAATGTCGTGATGGCACTGTTCACTTCGCGCAAACCATTGACAACCGTATTCATAAAGGCGCCTGCAAACGCCGAACACAATTTGTCCTCGATGCCTTCGAATACGTATGAGCTGCACTGATCAAAATCACGAAAGCAGGAGGAGACATCTCGCAGCACAACGGCACCGAATTCGCAATCGTCACAGCATTGCGGTAACTCTTCGCCAGTTTCATCACGCGGCCACGTGGTTGACCACGCCGTAGACAGGCAGCCTATTGTTGGATCGTAGTCTTCTTCTGCGATTGTAGTTTCATTTTCCATTTCGCTTGCAAAACATGACGTAATTGTAGGGTCAAACACGCCTTGCGACTCTACGGTTTGCTGTGTCTTACCGAAGCTTTTGCATGAACTTTCGTAATTTTCGTTGCGCGGATCCAGCGGATCGCGATCGATGTGCGGGCATTGGCCGTTTGTAAACGGTTTGTCGTGGTCGTCGTACTCCATGCAAAAGAAACAATCGTCAGTTTGTGTTGTGTCAAAAGCCGCAAAGCCTTCGCCCACAATGGTACCAGTGCCGCTCGATGGGTGGAACAGGCCACCCGTCAGCTCTGTCATCATAGTTGTGAGACCCAGATCATCGCGCTGCAGCAGCGGCGTGCGATACGCGTCGCCAAGACGCGTAGTCCTGTCATTTCCAAGCAACTGCACCTGTTCATCGTACAGGAAACTATTGCTGTGCGCCGATGCATCCAAGGTTTGACAGTGCTCTTCGACACAGGCGCCACCCCACCCGTCCGGTCCCGCGACAATGTTGTTGTTGTCATCTGTTTGGTACTCCGCTGCATACTTGCCTCCCAGTCGCCCGCGAAACTTTGCACACGACTTGTCGCGTGCCGTGTGTGCGTCCAGCGACGCCGGCGGCTCAAACATACCCCAAGGGTTTGCCTTAACGTCAGGACTCTCCACAAACGTGCGCGCTGCCACGTCTCCCACAATCGTAGGAGACCACTGTGTGTTCATTAAAAAAATGTCAGACGTCTCGTCGCGGTGCGACGTAAGCAGGTACGGGTGCGAGTCTGCGTTGAGATTGCGAAACATGATGCCTGATCTGTCTTGACTCGGCTGCATTTCCGCCGCGCGCAGAGCGTCATTTACAGGATTGTACTCAATCTCTGTGCCATTTTCAAACACGTGACGGTGTGTTGGCATTGGAAAGGCAGGATTTTGGTTTGGATGCAACACTCGCGCTACAAACGTAGCCGCATGGTGGTACTGCGGACCATACGCAGTTTCTTGGTCCGTAGCTGGGTCGCGGTAAAACCCGAGCTTGTATTCGTGTGTTCGCTCCATGACGTTTGCGAACATCAAGTCTCGGTATCGCACTTGATTTTCAGTCGGAGTTGCGGCAGGATCGTTGATGTCTGAAAGCGCACCTTCGGGTAAAGCGTTGGCACCCGCGAACGAAGACGTGGTTGCGCTGACTGCAAACGAACGACGCAGCGTCTCGCTGTCAAATTCAACCAGCTGATATATTTGCTGCATAGCCACCGGGTCAAGGAGCTGCAGACCCCGCGCCCTCCACTGGCGCGCAACCGCACTCCAGCAGCCGGCACGCAGGGACACCGAAGCGCGAATGTCTACGTCCTGATTTGTGTCAACGGTACCTGTAATGTCGCCGTGACCCGCCTTTGTCACACCGTGCTCTTCCACCGCAAACGTGAGCGAGTGCACCGGCATGGCTCCGCGCTGCGCAGCCGTCGTACGTCGCTGCATGTTGCTGCCACTGTATTCCGCGCGATAAGCCAAAACTTCGCGCTCGCGCTGCGACAGTTGTTGGAAACGCTGCAAGCCCATTTCGCAGCGGTCGGTACCAACACCCGCAATAACTGTGTAGTCATTATCGGGGTTGTCGTCACTCTGAGACATCATTTGCGCACACCCATACGTTTCAGGTGGGCTGCGCGCGCCAAAAACACCGTCCCAATCTTCTGTACTCCAGCGCAGGTCATACAATCCAGCGGCAAACGCTTCGTGGAACACTGACCCTTCGATTGTCGACTGCCCTTCGCCACCCGTGTACGCAAACGGCGGCCGCGAACTGTCGGTACTGAAATATTGACCTTGACGCACCGTGTCTGACATACCTTGATTTGCGATTGCCCGCGTGCGCGCATCTGCATCTGAGAGCGCTGGACGCATGTGCTGTGCCGCTGTATGCCTTGAGTTTAAATTGTGCTTCAACCTCTGTCCCGCATTGTCACCTCCAAGTGTGCGACGCGGTGGTTTTTCATGCAGTTCGGCAGGAGCCCACGGCATAAACAGATCAATGTAGCACGACGGCGGCACTGTGTTCATCTCAGCAACTTCCTTCTGCAAATCTTTCATCGCTTCGTTGCGACGTGTCACATTATTTGCAAACGATGTGCCGCGCGGTACCCATGTGTCCAATTGAAATTGAGTTTCGTCTCCGCTCGCTGCCGACTCGCTTGGCCCTGTGCATGCGTGGTACAAAGGCTGTAAATCACGATGTGTTTTCAAATACAGCCACGCCTGCAAACTCTGCGGAGGTGTGTGCATGTCGTTATAACAGCCGTCAAAAAATTCATGCAACGCAGCCTGACACGGCCCCTGCTGGTCCTCGGGCACACATAGAGGTTCTGGTGGTAGCGCTGGCTCGCCACAAGTTTGTGCGTTCTCTTCCGTGCGCATACGCTGAAAAGACGTAAGCAAAAAGGGCCGCGCCGATCCCGGCAGTTCTCCCGTGGATGCACCGCTGACATTAGAGCCTGGTTCCACTGCACTCGAAAACATTACTTGCTCCGTCAAGCACTGACCCCAATTCATCGACACTGACACGTATGCCGGTAAATCCTTGTAGTGTTTGATTTGCTGTGTCGGACAAGCACGTACGGGAGGGTAATCACCAAGATGTCCGTCGACCGCACAACACGTCTGACCGACTTTGCGCAAAAGTAGCAAATATTCCCTCGCGGTGCCACACAGCGTATCGTTTGCCCCGCCTGCGCGCACGTCGTGCATCTGTGCTTCGTCAAGTCCTCCCGTATACAAATTTGCACTTAAAAACGCAAACACCGCCGCGCCTCTGCGCACCATGTCTACGTCAGATTGCTCTCCTTCCGGATCTCGTACTGGACCGCGCATTCCAAACTCGGCAGTGTGACGCATAACGTAGTCTACCTCGATAGTTTCCGTATCGTCTCGGTACAGCGCAAACCCAGGTGCTTCGTTGTTGAAGGACCACGCCGCAGGATTTTCGTGATCGTTGTTCGCAGGACTTTGCCATTGAAATATGAGTTGCACCCGTCGCTTGATGTATTCTGACAGAGTTGGATACGTGGCTAAAAAATCGCGCCCAATGTCTTTGTTCCACCCGCTAATGTAGGCGTTGCTCAAAGCGATTGCTTTTGAGCTCACAAAATCGTCGTCCTCGTACTCGGCCTGTGAAATTGTACAAACAGCCACTAAGCGCCGGAACTCATCTACCAGCTGATCGTCCCACAGTAGCCCCGCGTAAGCAGCCATGGGAGCGTTCAGCTTGCGCACCCAATCGCGACCAGACGGATTTGCGTCGCTGGGAATATTTGCGGACCACCAGCGCGACATAGCATTCGAACGGTCCGTGTCGACTGCCTTCTGCGTGCGCGCCATCACGTTGTACCGCTCGCGCAAATCGTCAATGTAATTACCAAGTTCTGACGTGCAGCCTGTGTCGCTGTCAATGGCCCCCCCAAACATCGTGCCATTGTCTTGCGAAGGACGACACTTTCCGCCGTATGTACGCTTGTCCGCAGAGGCCAAGTAACCAGAGCTACCTTGGTCCGTCACACCGGTTTCAGCTAAAAAGCGCGACGGATTGCTTTGCAGTGTCTGATCGTTTGTGTCGTGCTGTGGTCCCTGCGTGTAATACTGACAAAAGTTGCGCTCATAAAAGTCACACTGCTGTTGCGCTGTCCAATCTGTGCAATATTTAGTATGAAAGTTCCAGGTTCCAGGTTCCAAAAACATATCGACGCCCGCACGTATGCCAATAGGATCTCTTGTGTTTGCACAAATGTTCCGTACAAAATCGCCCTTTTCATTTTTGACGCCCAGCATGTACGTTTGCACGTGTAGCGCACTGCTGCGCGAACGGCTCGTGGATGCCACATCGGATCGCCACACGTCGGCTATGTCTTCGCCCTTCACGTCGTCCGGAATTTCGGTCGCCAAATTCAACGACCCCAGACGCACCGCGTCAATCAGCGCAAACAGCTGCACGAACTCATCCGTTGCATGATAAGGATTGACCATGTTGAACGCTGCATGCAAACCGGACGAATGCAATGATGCGCCGTGCGTCCACGGATGCGTGCTTTTGCGGCCCGGACAATATTCTGGCGCCGTACACCCACAAGGCAAACGCGTCGACCCACCCGGATCTTGGAGATGCATCCACCACTTGTAATTGTTTTTGCGAAACTTTGACAAGTAGATCATGCGACGCCAAAATCCAAAGCCGGCGCGCTTGGTTCTTTTTCCTTCCTCGGGCTCTGCAAACGGCATCCCGTGAAACGTGGACGCGTGCCTTGCCATGTTCAGCTTGCCCCGGTTGTGTAATGCCATGCTGACTGACACAGGACACGTAGCCGCAAATCCGTTTGCAACCGATACATCCAAATCGCGATTGTTAATCATTGAGCAGCTCAAAGCGCCGCCCCCAAATCCTGGAATGAGCGAACCAAAATTTCTGTCTTCCACTTCCATGTTGAACATCAGCTCAATGAGCTCGTCCATTTCCAAACTGTACTCGGTGTCGTCATTCACAGAAGGCGCGTTCGTGCATCCCTTGTACGCATCGTTTAAAATGTCACCGTATGTGTAATCCGGCTCGCGGTGCATCGCGTGACTATCATCGGTAACTTGAGCGCGCGCGCCGGCGTGTGCCTGTTGTCCGTCCGACAATGTGATCCAATGATGCGAGCCAATGTCATCGTACGCCTGAGCCTGCATCTGCGTGTGCGAATTTGTCGTCTGTTCTATAGATTCCCTGACAACATCTCGAACTGACAGCATACTGTCTGCCGCAGCCGACATCGTTCCGGGATTGCGCAGTGACTCGGCGCTTGTGCGCGCTTTCTCGCACCGCGAATGACTTGCGGCGTTTTCGGCCCGTATCCGCTTGCCCATTTCAGAGTATGCTGGTGCTCTTTCCTGTTTGAGTTTTGACAGTCGCGTAAATTTGTACACCCACGCGGAGCAGTATCCACAACACTCTTCCTCCATCAAATCGTACCTGCATTGCGGTTCTGTGCCAAGCATTGTACTGGTGACAAAACAAGGTTGTCCGCCACCAATCCCGCCGCCAAGCAATTCGTCGGCGGTGGCTAGCAAATCACTGGACGGTCCACTCATTGCACCCACGGAATTCCAACGAACGCGAAAACCAGTTGCGGGACCCACCTCTGTGGGCTGCAGTGTGCTCATTTTTGCCATTTCGGCACTCGGAATTGCCGGCGACACACCGAAATTATTGTAGCGCCAAGACTGTGTGTGCCGACCTGGTTTTTGTGGCTCAAACGACGACATGCAACACCTGTTTCGGTCAAAGTAAAAGCTACACGTCAAGTACGACGACACCTCGTTTTCAATAAAGCCAACTAAATCTACAAAGTAATTCATCAGCGGAGCCATGCAAGCGTCCCCTCCACAGCGACAAAAGTGCGGAAACGCAAAACGCTGCTGCATTTTGGGACGACAGTATTGCCGTAAATGAATCAAATTCAATTCCGAAGGTTTGATTGCCTTGTTGCAGCCGTTGGAGCCGCGCGGCTCGCCATTGATTATGTCCGTGTCAATGCTGCCACAATGGTGGTCTTGGTTCCAAAAGTCCATTTCAATGTTGTTCAGCGGAGAGCCAGGGCTGTCCTGATTGTCGCCAAAGTTAGCATTCCATTCGTCATAGGGCGAATGTGGAGTGTGGTCCACAGACGCTGCCGGATGCACCGCCAGCGGGCGAGACAGCGGTAGATAACAAGGCATCCCATTTTCACGTAGCACACCATCAGCACAGATAGCTGGTTCTGGGGTATCTGGGTTTTGCGTTTTAGGACACGTGCTATCATCCGTTGCACTCGCGTTTGCATACAAAAACAAACGAGGCTGACCGTAGAAACCAGTACAAAGATTTCCCGGATGTTCAGTTTGCACTGCAAACGGACACATACCCTTTCGCATTGCATCGTCGATCACCGTTGGATGGTTAAGCAACTTATCTTCCCAATACGTTGTGCGGTCATCTTCCGTCTCATACATTTCCCCGCTGTACGAGTGAGCCTGGAACGACCCATGAATGAGCGCCTGTGTACACAGCTCTCGTTTTGTGTGCACGTGAGCATGCGTGTTGTTCCCGCAAGGTTTGTTCATCCAGTCGTACTGATCGTACACAAACTTGGGACAGTCTGCCACGTACCACACGTGCACCGGGACCGCAACCTGATTGTTCTTCGTTTCCTTGTCATTGTTCACACCCGACATAAAAGCTTCAAACCGAGTGTGGTCTTGCATCGTCTCCTGCCACGAGGTGCGCCAATATGCGTTCATCGTTGGCACAAACGAGTTGGACGGATCACTGCCGTCCGCAAACACTTGGCCGTCTTCGCTGCAATCCCAGACGTCCACGTTGCGGTAGCCCCAAAAGTCAAGCGTCCCTGCACTGCCCACGGTTTTCTCTGTGCCGCAGCCACGCGTGCAAATGCCGCCTTCTGTGGTTGCACGCACGTATTCGGGGTCGCTTTCTGGATTAGTCGCTTGCATCTCCATTGAAGCTGAGCGCGGCGCGTCAAAAAAACCGGCCAAGTGCAAAAACCCTCGGTCTTCTGCCTCGCGAATACATGTGTGCCGCGTGTGCGCTTGCATGCACTGCATTTTTCCGCGCTGTCCTACATCATCAGAGGCACCGTACACGCGAAATGAGGGATCGCTGACAAACACAGTATTTGGATTTCCCTCCGTGCAAACGCGCGATGTCGAGTCATGGGCCGTTGGGCCGTTGGTGTTCATCAGCTTTTCAAACGACCCTGCTGGGTTCAGATACGACGTATGCGGATCGTCGCACTGCCACGTCGTAGCTGTGCCAGCACCACTGCAGGTATGCAAACCGTGACGTGACTCTTCGTAGATCTGAGTGTCCAGCTCGTCTTCAAACGGCCACGTGTCCGGCTTGGTTGCAACAAACCCAGCTTCAAGCTCGTTGCATTCTACGTGACCATCCGCACAGTCGTAGTAATCTTCCGCTTCGTATGGATAGTACGGAGTGCGCAGTTGTCTGCCTTTGCTTTCTTTACACATGTCAAAATTACCTCCTTCGCCAGCAAGCGGATCCACTGCCTTGCCCGTTGCCTTGCACTCTACCAATGTGTCGCGCCCAAACGCCGTCAGTTCGCCGTGCAGCGTGTGCCTCGCCGGAGATAAGCATTGGTCAGCGCGATACAACTTCCAGTTTTCGCAGCATCGGTACACTTCTTTTGTGGCACCGCAGTCCCACTGATTGTTGCTCACACAATCACCCAAGTTAATCAAGTAAACCCACAGAATTTCGGCGGCGTCCTGCAGCAAAGAGATAAGAAAACTGAACACAGGCCCCAAGTGCGCAAACATCCACTTAATTCCATCGTAAATTGCAAGAAAGACTTCCTCCGCCACTGTGATGATGAGAACCATGACAAATTCCATGATGTCGTAAATGATGTCTGCTACAAAGCCTAAAACGTCAATGATTCCGTAAATCATCGCCGAAAAAATGACGTCCCAATAGTACAGCGCCACCGTCAAGTCTGGAAATTCATTGAAAAAGCTTTTCACCTCGTATTTGACCGCCGCCACATCTAGCTCTGTCTTTGCCCATTTGCCAAGTGGGATTGCATACCGCGCTCCGTCTAACGCCGTGTAATCGTTGCCCGTTAGCGATTCCCAATGCCGAACTTTTTCTTCTGCGGACAGCGCATCTGAGGGGTGATGCACAGGTATGTGAGGACCACCGTAGTTCAACATCACCTGCCAAAATTCGTCTGATTGCGGATGATTGTCGTTGAGCAACGCTGGCAAGTCCGTCACAATCTTGCTCCTCGCACTGTATTGTGGAAAAGCATCAATCGACTGAAAGTCAAACATACACACAGTGAGGTCAATGTCTGCAAACGACGTCCAGTCACCCGTCCTGCATCCGGGTAAAATTTGTGTTGTGCCAAGATTGTGCGGGTCCGGCGCCAGTAGCAGTTCTACCAACTCTTCAATTGCAATGATGAAAACACGAGATTGGAAGAAAGACACGCGGCGCGTCCAAAACCAAAAGAAGTTCCACGCGGGACGAAACGGGCGCACAACATCGAGTCCCGAGTTGATGACGTCAACACCAATATTTCCCACTTCTTCGACCACTTGCACAGCAAGAACACCGTCGTGAATGGCGGCTTCGTGATTGGCTGCCGCGTAAAGAAGAGGTTGCATAAGAACATAGATGACCACAAAGACGGATGAAAACATGACGATGAACGCAGCAAAACGAAGAATTCCCACGACAAAGTGGCCCAGCGCAGAAAACAGAGTCGGCAGCAACTGTGCAAACACAAAATCAAAAAGCGCCCACCATCGTGGGACGTATCGGACGTTTTTGTTTTCCATTGCCTGGTTGTGGACAATTGGAATATTGTTATCTACGACACTCGCAAGGTACTTATATCAGTATCTGTCTGACACGTAAGTGGAAGCTGTGTCTGCACGGTACAATGCCCCCGCAAATTGCACCGCCAAATCACAGCGTCCAAGTGACCGTGCAAATTTCGGTGTCGGAAGAAACACAAGATATCCAGCTCAATACGGTACGGGCACAGGCCGCCGACGGCAACCAAAACGTGATTGAGTTGTCTGAGGAAGAGCAACGAGACACCGCCAAAGGTGCGTGCCTGGGCGTCGAGGCACTGGTCAACAGCACATGTGTTCCGGCAACCATGCTTGCCGATCGTGCGGCCAACCTACCACTTGCAAAAGTGGTGCAGTTCAAACACGAAGTCAACAGCTATCGTTTAGTCGGATCCACAGTTACCACTGTCGACGTGTTACCAGTTGACTTTTCACAGCGCGATGCTCTGTCTATGCCAACGTGGGTGTCCGTGGAACTGTTTGGAATTACCAACATTGCCAGTGCTAAGCACGTCGAAAGATCGTACACGCCGCTTGGAAGAACATCGGGCGAAATGTCAATGGCAGCCAGTGCACTTGGCGCGTTTTTAGCGCAGCTTGAGATTATGGGTGACTCAAACGCAACAATCAGCAGTCAAACAACACAGATAAAGCTTGATTTACAACCATTGCACTGTGTAGCCGGTGCCGCAGAAGCGCCGCGAGGTTCTGTCGACATTTCCATTTCTTTTCAGGATCTGTTGAGTACGGTTGCACGCATTGCCGTTGCACACACCGTAGCAGACGTGCGGGCGGTGGTGCAAGCACGCACTGATTTTGCACAAGCCAACCCACAAGTTCCAGAGGCGCTTAGCGAAGTGGATCCGCAGGAGGCACCTTCACAGATGGTGCAAGCTTCCTTGCACACAATTGCAGGCCACACAAAGGCACTGTACAACTACCTGCGGGCACAGCCATCGCATCTGCAGTCCGTTTACGCGTGGGCGCAGAATTTGCTGATGCATTGCTACGTCGAATCTGCCATTGTCAACATGGAGCACCAAATGTACGTCAACATTAACGCCATGGCGTCACATTTACACAGCCTGAAACTGCAAAACGCCGACGCCAAGACAATGGCACAGATGAGAAGTGTAGCGGACAACTTTGTCAACATTCGCACTTCCCACGACGACATGACGGCACTTCCAGCGTTTCGCACAGATCACGAGCTGAAAAAAGAGGTGGAAAAGGGCCAGATACTTGTACCCGCCGTTCCAGCGCTGCAGCGCATGCCAAGCGCCGGTAGCGTCAACACAGTTGCGTTGGGAACACAAGTCCCATTTTGCGCACGCACAGCCGATAATCTACGAGGAGAGACGGCGCTTGCAATGCTTGAAGATGCATGCAAACTGTACAGTGTTGTGGCGTGTCACGACACTGATTTTACCGTTGCTGACGCGTTCAAAGCAGTGGAAGTTACGCGCGGGCTAATCACGCGGTGCCACGATGCACTGTTGCAGTCTGTCGAAGGACGCGGCGCACACCCGCACAAAATTACGAGCAACGATTTGTATGGCGAAACTCCCCTTGATCCTTCATTGTTCAAAGAAATTACCGGCGAAGAGCCACTGTACTCGCTGCACTACATTGAGCTTTGCCAAATTGCACAGCTTGTGTTCACGACGTACAGCCGCGCCGCAAAATACAAAAGCGACGAGACACCCGTTACCGAAAAGACGGGTCAATACTACGACATGCTGCGTTCTATGTACGAGAAAAACGACGAAAGCAAAGAGTCCTTTCCACGTGTCGCACTAGCCACTGTGGAATACATGCTTCCGTGCTCGCCGGACATCCAGGCGCGAGCCATGTTTCACGGCAAGCACACAAACGAAGGCCCAGTCGCGCGAGATGATTGCGAATCGCTAACAACACTAGTAGAGATGGCCTGGAAATCTATGCGCTACGTACACAGCAACAGCAGAGACGGCAAACTGTACGTGGCAAAACCTGCATACACGTCAATGGCACACGCGGACGACAAAACCAGAGCGCTAGACGCTATGCGCTTTCTCGCTGCTTTGTTCCCAATCGGCACATCACTGACAAGCGTCAATGGAGCTAAGCTTGCAGACTCACAGGGAGAAGAAGAATTTGACACAGGGCTGCATCTGTTGACTCTCATGACAAGCGTCGGTGCACTGGGGGAGCACCTACAAGCGGGAGAGGCACTGCAACCGGTTTTTAAAGAGCTTTACAGTGGCTCCAATCGTGACACGTACTACAGCCACGCGGCCACACGAGTGCTGAAGTCACGTATTGAACAAGCCGTGCGCGTGTTTGAAAAGTGTGCGCGCGCTCGTCATCCAGACGCAACGGTCGGTGTGATTGAGGTTGAGGCAACAGGACCGTCGTCGTTTGCACCTGACATTTTTACTGTTGAGCAAGCAAAAGATCCACAGACATTCGCACAGATCACAAAAGACATTGTGGGCCAAGACGCAACCGGCAATCGTTTACTGCAGGAACTCAAAGCAAAGCACGGCGCCGTGCAGCCAGTATTGCCGGCTACCTCAACCGCATTCAGCACAATGGCAGTCAAGCGCGCTGAGGATTATGCAGACAAATTGTTGACAAAGTTTTCGCGTGCGTTTCAAGAACTGTACTTGAAAGAGCCGCTGATTGACGGCGTAGATCCCGCTGATTTGTATTACATGGGCACAGACGCAATCAAGCTGGGTGCAGATCCCACAACCATTACTGGCACGTTTGTCATGCCGTCACTGTATTGCGCAGCTGCACCTGTAGACAGTGTCAACGATGACAAGTTTGGCTGGGCGGCGGGTGTTGTTGCTGGAGGTAGCCGCCACAAATTTGCAGAAAAATTGAAATTGCTGGCTGGGCAGCGTGTCAATTTGCCACAGTGGCGAAGATACACCAACATGAAAGAGTGCAGCACACCTGTCACGGACGTCAGACAGCACAGTCGTGTGTTTTCGACGTCCAGTGTAAAAACAGCCATGTTCAACACACTGGAAAATATTGGAAGTGTGACAATACCACGTTTACCCGACCATTATGTGCGACGAACCATGGTTGTCACTAGATGGCAGATTGATGCGCGCAGCGAAAGTTTGGTTGCGGCAGAGCTAGCGCAATACGCGAAGCACGGGGCCATAATTTCAAAACCCTTTGCACTGCCAGCGGCAACGTTCAACGGCCATGCAGGCGCAATGGCAATTTTTGTCGATCTGCCCAAGCGTTTGCTGCAAAATCAAGACACAATGAGTAGCATGTTGCAAGCCGTCAAGTCACTCGCAGACAGCACACGAGGTGGCGCCGTAACGTTTGCGCTGTCGCCACAAACAAACACAACGCTGACAAGTGCTGCCACAAATGGCACTGAGCGCGTGCAAAGTCTAGCACACCAAAAGTGTGTTTATGTAGAGGAACTTCTGAAGCTGCAATCTGCAAACAGCAAACCGCTGAATTTGGTTGCACCCGTTAAGAAAGAACCAACGACCGTATCGTCGGTTGGAAGCGCAATCCGCAACATTTTGACAACCGGTAGTTCGCAGCCGCTCAAGAAAACCGCAAACACGCAAGATCAACCGATTGCAGTTCCTTTGACGCCGCAACCTGAGCCAGAGCCCGAATTGCAGCCAGAACTAGACGTGCAAACAGCTGTTGCGGAGAATCTTGCTGTGACACCAGTTGCAGATGAACCACTACCAGCCGTTGCGAACGAACCGTCGACCGCGGAGCCAGTCAAATTGTCGGCGCAAAAATCCAGTCGAGCTGGCAGTTCCCGTCATCGTATGCGATCGCTGCGCAAAACGCTGCAAGAACAATCAAAGCTTGAACCGGTTGCGGATACAATTGTTTTGAAGGAAACGGTCGGGGCAACTGCAATTGTTGAGAACGAGACTTTCACTACAACTCAGGAACTTGTAGAATTGGTGACGCTGGCCATGAGCACACCACACTTGAGCTGCTCTGATGCACGACACCAGTTGGCGTTGTCTGAAATTGAGGTGGAATGCATGATTGACGGAGCGGTGATGCAGACTGTCCACGGAACGCGTACTTTGACACAGGACGTGTTTGCAAAAAATATGCAGATGGAAGGAAAAATTGTCCTCACGGACTCTGCATTACAAGCACTGCAGCAGGGCCGCGCAAAAGTGTTTGTCAATCTGTAAATTGACCCGCGTCCCATTTGTCAAATGTAAATAGCACTTGCAAAAGATTGTATCCCCGCTCTTCTCGAGACAAACAGTTTGAGTCAGAAGGCAGCTGACTTTCATTCTCTGGCACACAATGTGACTCCCACAGCGCCATATACCACAATGCATGCCAAGGACAAGTTGTATCTATGTGACAATTTTTGTAGGCACACAACCGCAGCATAAGCTCTGTCACGCCTAATGGTAACTCCACGGAAATCTTTGGCACCAACCATTCCATTGCATGCGAATTGCGCGCAGGCTGCCTTAAACACGGATGCCACTGCAGTCGTTTTTGAGTCCTTGAGGGTGACAATGCCGGGTGCCTTGTCATGCTGACCACCCACGGCACAAATCCATTTGGTAAGCTGCTGTGCACCGAATCGAGCAGCACGTCCTCTGGGACTTCAATCTTGCGGGAGTTGACGCGCATAGTGCACGCTGCCACACGACCGGCAAAGCATATTTCCAGACACTGCCACCCATATTCAACAATTTCGTCCACTATCAAGTACTGGCTGTACAATACACGCGTTGTCTTGGCATCTCGCAGATGCGCCGTCGCGCGCAGAGTCAAACGTGTAGTGGAGCCGTGTTGCACAGCACAATAGATGTCGACCCACATCGCCGGCATTCGCCCACTTTCAACTGCTTGCGTCACTTTTTGCGACGTCTTTAGCAGGCCTGCGTCTCGCGCACACAACCCTGCTACACGTATCACGTGACCTTCGGTTGCCGACTGTGACACAAACAAGGAAGCAGAAAAAATTGCAGACCCGTTGCGACGTTGTACACATTGCCTCGGCACTGTAAATTGCCATAGAGGTGGACACACAAGCTTTTCATAGCGCACCGCAATGCTGCCAAGCCACCCCGGCAAATCAAATTCAGTATGCAGACTGTCGCATGCGCGTTGTTCCTCTGACAGCAAGCCACAAACTTGTTCCAAGTCTTTCTCAGACACACACAAGGCGTTGCAAACAGCTGCAACACGGTCTAGCTTGCCTTTGTTTGCTGACCACTCATCCGACAACGGCTTTGCTACAATTTCAAAAAGTCCTCCTCCTGGCAACTCACTAGCGCGCAGCAACCGATGCAACACGCGAGGGCACGCAAAAATTTGTGCCACTTCCATCCACACACACAAGTAATAACAAACGCTGTATGAGCTGAACACTTATATATACAGACAAAACGCACGTGCAGTGTAAGAATGACTACTTTAAACTTTGCATCTACAGCATGGATCGCGTCGCAAAATTTATGCAGGAGTCCACGTTAGTGCACGCCACATGCTGTATAGCCCATGGCGTGTGCGCCTTTTTGTGTCTGTTTGTAATCTTTGAAGACAACGCCGCAATTGCAAAGGAAAAACTGCACATCAGAGGCAACCTGAACGTATGGATCCAAGCAAACAGCACACAAGCAGCACACGCACTTCCGCCTTGGAACAGCGTCGACGAGTTGGTGCAAGACTCGGCATTTGTGGCTCAAGCAAGCACAATTTGTGCTGTAGAAATTGACGATGAAGCGCGTAACGAGCAGTTTGCTAACTGCACCACAGACAACTTTTGGGCGTGCAGCGCAGGAGCTTTGCCACCACCGTCAATTGTTAATTTGGAAAGCACAGATTTTTCAGTAAGCATTGCGCGAGGATACCAGCTTCTGTTTGTACTTTACTTTGCCGCAAGTGCCGTGCAACATGCATACGTTGTAATCCGCACAAAACAAGACAATTACTATGTCAAGTGGGTGAACAAACATTACCGATGGGGACCACGCTGGGTTGAATACGCGTTTAGTGCCAGTCTAATGTCAATTATTATCACACTGTTGACGAAGGCTGCCCAGCCAGACGATCTTGTACATGTGACAGTGATAACTTCAGTGACTATGTTGCTTGGCTACGTTTGCGAGCAGTGCGACGCGGCATTTGTGACTCTTTACTTGGAAAAGGATAATTCATTGTCAACAACGCAAGTTGACCTATTCAGCAGCACACGACAGGACACCTATACATGGCGCCCCGTCCGCGTGTCCGAAGTTGTTCCAAGTCGCGTTGCCACGTTGACGCAGCGCAAAAACGCAAACTTGCATCGGGAGCGCATTCCCGTTCTTGCCGCACCGAGAACTGTCAACTTTGATACTGCCCAATTGTCAAAAAATCAAGTTGCTGTTTACTTGCGCCAGTTATCCGTTGGGTGCTGTGTAGCAGCGTTTGTGGTGCAGTTTTTTGGCCTGTGGTCTGTGTCGTGGATCTGGCGATTCAATGCCGGCATGCGTGAAAACCAACGCATCGACGATGCGCTTTTTCCTGGCAACATATGTTTCTCAGGACCACCTAGCTGGGTGTTGTTCGCAATTTGGGGCACCGTGTTACTGTACACTTGCTTTGGCTTTGTCATGGTCTACCGGCTTTTTTCTGACAAACCCTACACATCAAGCTACAAAGACAATATGCCCGCGCGCGTGTGGGTTGCCGAAGCATGGTACTGCGCACTTAGTTTACTTGCAAAAGTTACACTTGCCGCCATTTTTCTCTTTGGCGTCACAGAAAGAGCTGACTGCAATGTACTCCCCGAGTACAAGTAAAAACGTTTTAAGCTCTGCATTTCTTTGCCAGCGCCAAGCTGTGCTGAAGCACCGTGTAAACGTCCAACGACGCCGCGTCGTTCGCAATGTGTCCTTGTTTGTAACACTGCAACGCAGCCCACACGCGCGCGTACAGTTGAAGCTTGTACGCACAGGTCTTGTGAACGTAAAAATGTGGACCGCGTCTCCAATCATAACCAATAAATTCCCCTTGTCCACTGTAAACATCAAACCCACAGCCAACACACCCACGAATGTTTTGCTCTTCGTATCGCGCGTTTCGTCCCAAATTGCGCAGCACCACTCCTTGTTCAACAAACTTTGCAAAAGCAGAGCATCCACTCTGTGCAACCCAGTAATCTGGCCTGCTCAGCAGACTGTCGGCACCGTGCAATTGTAACACAGCGCGCAGTTTTGTAACCGGATCTTGCTCAACAATCAAAGTTCTGGTTTCTCGTTGCAATTCCCGTTCTAAATTCACTGAAGAACATGCGCGCTTAGGACGAGCTAGCCGCAAGCGTGCCTCGCCCGTTGCCGCAACCTCTTGTGCTCGTTGCTCTGTTTTAGACTGCACACGCAAACAGTTCATAACTGCCACGTGAAAATCTGAAGGGACCACAACCTGTTCCGCACTGTCATCGCTCGACTCTTCGTCACCAGTGTGATCCGTGCATGAGGCATACTCGTCACCCGAATCACTTTCGCTTGCCTGTGCGTCGACGTAGCTGCTGTCCACCACGTCCAAATCGCTGTCGTCGTCACTGTCGGAACTTTCTACGACTACACGCACACGCCTGCGTTTTACACGGTGGCTTGCTTCGGCCATCAGTGTGCCAAGACTACTAATTAAAACCAGTACAACAATATTTACAAGCGTGCTTATGTCAGCTACCGCAAGGGGCTCCGCCGCTAGCGCCGCTAGCGCCGCTAGCGGCGGGGCAGCGGCAGACGCTGAGCATCGTACAGGCCCTGGGCCGTGCTATGTTGGTGGCGTCCCACTTGCACACACACCTGTGTCTGCTGGCAAACTTACGGCAAGGTTCAAACGTCCAAAAAACGACATTTTGCCAGGACCACAGCCAACAGTTGTCAGTATTGACGGCGGTGCACACTTTGTGACTACGAGCTTGCAAAACCATCCATTGCAACAACAAGAGTTGGCAGCTCGCCGCGCATCATGGGGCGACACGACAGAATTGTTGGCAACGTTGTATGCTGGCGACTATTCCAATTTTGAAGTTGATTTTTACAAGAAATGGGTACACATGAATTTGGATCTGGGTGGTGAGTCGGCGCAATTTCCGACAATTTCAAGAAAGGACTGCAACCAGTTTTTTCAAGCCCACTTACCCGAAATGAAACGGGAGGACCTATTTGACGAAATGTTTACGGCACCCGAAATCACCATACGACAGGTGTTTTCTGCACTACAAAAATGGCATCGATTTGAGAAAGCGTTTCTGCCGACCCCCGAGCTTCAGCGCTGCTTACAGCAAGACCCGACACTGTACCAGCGAGCTGACGGCAACAACATGACAAAAAGTCAGCTTAGCAATGCAAAGCCGTTTGATTGCAATTTGCATATCGACGCAACTAAAATCAGCACATGTCAGCAAGCTTACCTGCATGCTCTAAGCATCTGCGATTGCTCACTTGCACACAGACCCGGTACAACATTGACGACAGACGCACCGGGTGCTACTTGGCGACAATGCAAAGCGCGTGCGCTGGCACACCGATCGTACACAGAACGAAACAAAGTACATCGGAGATTTGTACCGCGCAAAGAGACGATAAACAAACATGCAAGCACGGCGCAGCCAACTTCTCAGCCAACAACACCACAAGATCGACAGGCCCCATGGACTGTCGTGGAACCAGAAGAACCTGATGCACTTGAACTTTGCACTGGACACGTTGATTTGGCAGAAGGCAGGTTTTACACACACGAAAGCCTCACGTGCGGAGCTGAGTTCAAAGCATTGTACGACTCTGTATGCGCAGAACAGGCAACTATTGAAATACAGACACTGCTGGACGACGAGTTTTATATTCTCAGCGACGAAGACTTGTATGAGCAGGAGCGGCATCAATTGCAGCGAACAGAAACAGCAGAAGCAAATGCGAACGAAATCGCCTGCGCAGGCCATATATGTGCGCCGTTTGCGCCGTACGGGCGCTTGCTCACTCCAAAGGGCCCACTAAACGTGTTGCAGCACAAAACAGTTCAAGCTGGCAAAAACAAACGATGCGATCAAAATTCGTTGACATTCGCGTTGCATTTTTTGAACGAGAACAACGTATCGCCATACTATTTTGAGCCAGTGAGCAGCGAATGGTCAAATGCCGTCGAACAAAATCTGTGTGAAATACTCATGCGATCGCAGCACGGCTACGGACCAGCCACGGGTGATGCAACCTATGCACGAAACGCACTGTCTGAAAGTTGTGAAGGCAGTTATTTGCAAGATCAAAGCTTGTACTGTCCTGTTGCCAGTGCGTACAAAGATCAAAGATATGAAGGGCGTCCTGATAACGCCAAGTTGAACAATGCGTTTGTTGACTACAACGAGTATCGGGACATTTTGAGAAACATGCACAAAGATAGAGGTAGCTTCCGCCTTGCACATGCCGAAAATGAAGTTGGTCAAGACAGTGCGGTTTTGTACGGCTGCTCTCGTGCATTTCAACATCAGCATGTGACGCAGCTGCTGCACGACGGAATGGCTTGTTTGCAAGACAGTGCCAAAAACGCACAACGCCGAAAACGATTACGCAGGATGACAGACACCGTGATGTTACAGCTCGTAGATCGCATCAACGCCGAGACGCAGATGTTTCCAATCGCAGGACTAGCAGAAGATTACAACATTGCAAAACGTCAACCCGGACGCTTCAGCAACAAAGCCAACAAAACTACGAGCGACTTTAATTCCTACTTGGCATATGCACAGCAAGCACAGAGTTTTGATTGCAGATACAGCTTGACGGATACAGTGCACACAGGAACATTTACATACAGCGCAGTCAAACATATGTATGCACGCGGCGGCCCTGTGAAGGATTGGACTAACGGTAGCATCAAACAACACGGCTTTTGTGGCATACCAACATGTCTTGCAAGCGTTGTACAGCGACGCATGCCGTGGTGGTCGGCACCCGTCGAAATCCCTTTGAAAGATGATGTGCTTGCAAAACTTTTGGAAAAAGACAACTTCTGCGCAACTTTTTTTAATCAAACGGCAAGTTTAACGTTTACCCAAAAGCAGGTAATGACGTGGGATATTCCTGTAGATGCACGCGGGTCATTGTGGATTGACAAAACGGGGCCTGAAATCAAATTTCAAGGACGCCAGCATAATTTACACGCTCCCTTAAGTGCATTGGAGTCGTGTGCCGACGACAAGCAGTGGCACAAAAGCATTTCGGACAGCTGGGACATGTTGCCGCGAATGTATAGTGACACAGAGGAAGCTATTCTGAAACTGAAAGACAGTTGCGCAGTTGTTACGCTGAGGTTCAATTTTGTTGATCAAACATTTACGTACAATGACGGCGAGCAAACGTTTCACCACCGGATTGCGGACATGTATGACATTGTGTTTGCATTGAAAGGTGATCGAGTCTTCAAGCACGGATCACACCCGCCACGTATGTACACAATTGTAAATTTTGCAAACACAGATAGCGACAGCAGCACAAGCGACGACAGCGGCAGCGAGAGCAGCAGCAACTCTGCAACATGGATCGTTAAGGTAATAGATAAGGTTGACGGATTAAAACTTTTGGATCTTAGGATCTTTGTGGAAACTACGTACAGGCCATGGCGCGTACCTGCTTCCAGCCCGCTTCGAAGTTTGACGAGATCGTTTGCAACAATGTGGGCACAACACGCACAAGGACAAGATGTGCAGATGTTGGCGGCAAACGCCGCACAAAATATGTACAATCCGTTTTGCAGTGAACAGACTACGTGGAATTCGTCTTCAACACAACATCCTGATTTGAGCAGTAAGACAGAAGTGCACAGTCAAACCATCAGCGAAAAAGCATTTGCAAATTTGGCGCTTTTTGTGCGCGCGGAAAGTACCTATGTTACCCCACGCTGGTACGGGTTGGCAGGAATCCGCATGATTTACGATCACAAACGTGTGCCTTGGGAAAGTCCAGGTAACGAAAAGTTAGATGCGTGGAAACAAAATCATGCAAACATGCTTCACCCTCAGAATGTTCTAAAAACGATTCGAAAAAACATTATCAAGTGGAAACGGTGGAAACGTTCACGACCAGACGCAGTTGCAGACTCAGACTCAGACTCAAACTCAGACTCAAGCTCAAGCTCAGACTCAGACTCAAGCTCAGACTCAGACTCAAGCTCAGACTCAGACTCAAGCTCAGACTCAGACTCAGACTCAACGCCATCTTCAGAACCTCCTGTCGATGCAAAAATCCAACAGTTGCGTCGCTGCGATTGGAAGGAACTGGCGGTGGGTGCAGAACTTAGCGACAGCAGCGACCTTAGCGATAGCGATGACGCAGAACCAGGTTCTGCAGCGCCTGCAGAGCCCGCAGAACCAGGTTCTGCAGCGCCTGCAGAGCCCGCAGAACCAGGTTCTGCAGCGCCTGCAGAGCCCGCAGAACCAGGTTCTGCAGCGCCTGCAGAGCCCGCACAATCAGGTTCTGCAAGCGCCGCAGCAGCTGGAAGCAGCGACCTTAGCTACAGCGATAGCGATGACGAAGAATCTGTCATCAAAAACACGGTTTGCGACGAAGGCTTTGTACACACTCTGTACACTGCGCAAAAAAAACCTTACAACTACCCGCATCATAAGGAATTTACCGAATCCGAGTACATGCAAATTCATCGGACACATTTGTGCGTTGACTACAAAACGCAATCCAACAAAAATCCGTTGACTGAGCAAAGTATTCACAGCGGATCACAAACGTACGAAATTGGGTCAATGATGCAATGGCTGCAGCGAGATGTTGGTTTACCACACAGTCAAGCAGTTGAGGTGGAAGCAACAGTGGCACACAGATGCGTGCAAACAACAGCCAATTTAGGTATGCTTGGGTTGCGCATTGTGCACATGTATGTCGATTCTGTGTTCACTGAGCAGGACAAAACTTGGAATGAAAACAAAGATGCCATGATGCAACAGATGCAAAAGTTGGAAGTTTTGCTTGCCAATTTGCAACACCGTTTTACTGCCAAAAACAACGATTGCGCTCTTGTCACGGCACGAAGTGATGTTTTACTCAAAAGTACTAATCCTAGTAACTCATTTGACGTTTTCTTTGACTTTTTAGCAGCTGTGATTGAACCAACAGCAGCAGAGCAAGCAGAATTGTTCAGTATACCTTTTTCCGCACAAGACGTTTTGAACATTTTGACGGAAGGTGATGCGAGTGAGTGGAGTGGTATCAAGGACAAGTTGCGTACAATGACACACAATGACAGGTGTAAAGCTCGGGACATGTTTATGGATGTTGTGCACGACACAGTCAACATTGGAGATACGAACGACACGTTCAACTTTATGAATAATAAGTACGTCCAAATTCCACACAAAACATATACACTGAACGAACTGGCGGACAAACTTCAAAACGAACTAAGAACACAGGGGTACGCCTTTGCAATTTCTGTAAACAAAGCAAGACAAGTCAAGATTGCCTTTCCAAAGTGGCAGGGAGGTCCATTAACAATCAATGTTGAAGCGGAAAACTCAGTTTTGCAAACACTTGGCTTTACGGAAACACAAACAATAACTCTGACTAGTCCTAAGTTTTCAATCGAATCGCCAAGTGTCAATCTAAACAAATTGATCTCATGCGAAGAAAAGTACGAACGGAAGACAACACACGATGGTATGGTAATGCAAGCAGTTGAGAAACTGCAGCTGTGGTCTGCCCAGTCATGCTACGATTTTAGAAAACGCGATGTAGAAACAAGAAAATTTGGTGATTTTTACGAAACGCAACATCGACCATTTGCGCAGACAAGCAAAACGAACGCATGCTTTGTCTCTCAGTTGTACAACGAACTTACAGCAATGGCGCAAAGTTGCGCAGCAACTGTCAAAGGGTGTTTGGAAGTTTACCCGCTTGCTGGCATGTTTTTGCGTACAATGTTACTCTTTAATGAGTCCAATGGCATTTTACCTGAAAAGGATCACGGCGTTCTCTGCACATTGATGTGCACCGGAAAACCGGCCAACTCTAGACATACGTTGTCGGAACGAACAAAGAACATTCGAAGAGATGGGCTACAAGTTGCAGTGGAAAAAGACCTCAATCCCAATCCGACCGCACAGTCAGTTTCATTACAAACTACGTACGAGAACTTGTACAATCATGTGGCTGAATTGCCCACGCTACGCAAAAGTGCACTCGAAACACAGGAACAGCAACACGCTAGCGCACAAAAAATTGAAACAGAATTGGCGAACGTGAATGCCACTCTTGTCAGAAAATATTGCGACGTCGGGACGGTGACAGCACAGGCTCACTGTACATTTGGACCGATGGGACTCGAACGACTGTTCATTGAAGATCGAGATGGCCGAAACGCGTGGAACTTGATGCAAAATACCGCAATGGGAGCGCAATGGCGCGCTACAACACAAACCGCAAGCTATGTGTGCAAGCTTTACCGCGACGTTCACGTTGAAAATTGTGCTCCCACGCAGGGCATGACGCCAGCTCTTAAAATTGTAAAAAGCCCAAATCTTCCCCAAGGAAATCATTTGGATGACGAAAGAGAAAGGTTTGCAATTGACAGCGACCAAGCACCACTGTTGCAAACATCACCCACGCGCGACAGAGGCTCCTCGGTTGCTGCAGTTGGTCGACAGCTGGTCAACAATTGGATTTACCCACACTCAAAAGTCAGACATTTGGCAAATGAGGCCACTCCTGGTGTACGATCTTCACTTACATCAGCGCGTGCTGCACTGCAAGAGCAGCGAATTGCGGACATTTCCTTTGCGTACTACGTTTTGCGCAAAAATCGAGAAACGTTTGCAAACTCCTTTCTTGTCGCGTCGCCTTGTGTATGCACGCCACACGCACGAATGCTTGGCCGCATTGCACGGCAAACAACGCGACTGGCTGTGCTGCAGCAAATGTGGTTCTGTGAAGATCGATTTTTTTGTCGCGCACAAAAAGCACAGCAACTACAAACAGCCCAGTGCAAAGAAGTATCAACCATCTTTGAAGCCGCAAATTCACTGCGGTGCAAATCGCGCTACGAGTTTACAGAGACGCAGAAACAGGAGTTTGACACAACTTACAATACGAAACACGTACTTTCTGTGCCACACATTTACCGACAAACAATGCAAGGGGCATGGTCGGGTCCAACAGGCAAACAATTTTACGACAGCGCCATCCGAGCACGCGTCACGGAGCTAGTGCCAGACGACACGATTGTTGCAGCACAGCACGCGACACACAAACTACTGCAACTTCGGTACATGATTGCCAAAGCAGAGGCATCCGCATCCTCACAGAGTATTGGAGACGCTGTAAAGCGACCGTCCATGTGGGATCCACAACGTCGACCACCGGACGAGTTCCACAAATTCTTTGCGGCCAGTATGGCTACCAGCAACACAGCCAGTCTTTTGCAAATTGGACCCAATCTCTTACCGGGCGCTGCGTCTGACGCCGACTCTGAGTCTGACGATGAACTCTTTTTTTCATTGTATGCAAAACAGCCGCTCCAATGTGCATCAATTCCAATCACTCCGAGTGAGGAACATCAATTTTACGCAAAAACACCACCGCCTCACATTGACGTGCTACCGTTTGTGCAGCCGCGACAGCAGCACAAATATTGGCGGTTGTGCTACAGTGGCGACACCGCGCGTTCAGGCGTGGCAGTTACTATACTTTCGCGTAACATATACGGAGCACAAGATTTTGAAACACTACAGCGCTCTACACGCACCGCGCAAAACACAGGAAATTCATACACTGCATTTTCGACTTTTGAGCGCCGAGACAAACGACAAGACAAAGTGTACGAGACGTTGTTGTCAAATATTCTCAAAAATCTTGACCACCACACTGCGTCAAAGACGTGCGGTTCGTTGTGTATCTGCGGCAGTGTCAGTCAACTGAGCCAGTCAGTTTGGACAGAACGTTCAAATACACATGTCAATGCCATCCACATTGGAAGAGAAGAACGCGAAAATGCCGTGGATGCAATTGTGCAGACACTAGTCGGCCATTTTGACGCAATTGGGCACTGCCCACAATCCATACCGTGTAACGCAGTGCTTCTCAATTACCATCTGCACTTGCGCGCTGGCCCAAACGTGGCGGCTGGTACACAAAGTTGGCAATCGTATCAAAATGCACGGGCGTCCACAGATGCCGAAGATTATTCCAAAAGCTCACGTGTGCCTAATTTTGCAATGGACGACAAAGTTGTACGTTTGCCGTGTCCTGTGACTGACGTGGCGTACAGCACAACCAACGTGGTCAGAATCATGACACAGAACCCGGACCAAACGTCAGTGTTTGAGCACTACCAACGTTACGAAAATGATATGCGTGAATATCAAAAGTTTGCGGCACAATTTATGCAGCACGGCAACAGCCATACGTCGCCAAGTGCGGATTATACGTGGACGCTTTACGATCGCGTACAATCAGCTCTAGCGCGCAGTCTGTATAACGCAAACAATTTGAAAGTGTGCAAACACAGCTGGCAGATTCAAAAGCAATCAACATCACAGCAAGAAACAAGAAACACGCGTAAAAGCAAAAAGGTGGATAGCAAAGGCGCGGACGCATCAGGCAAACAGGCTGAACACAACGCCATGTTTCGAAACAGGTTGTTGCATGGCAGAACTTCAAAAGCAGAATTGCCACTGGTCGAGCTTGTCGTTGCACAAGCAGAACCAAAGTATGATGTCATTGCAGAGTGGGAAGCAGCCGGATTTCCAAATCCGTCGACACGCAAAAAGAGTGGTCAAGAGTCCAAGCGGTTTTTGCTGGTTACTGCAAAACACCCGCACATTTGCATCTGCCACCCAGATTTATTGCAACTAATGGACGAAACGAAAGAAGAGCGTTTCAAAACACTCAACAGACACCTGGGAACCTGTGATCTGCAGACACTGCTTGATGGCATTGCGTTGTCCGGGGGGGTGGCACAATCAACAAACATCACGGACTTTGTTTACGAACACATTCAGAGACAAAGCGCAGCTATGCACACACTGCCCAATGCAGCAATGCGAGTTGATACACGCTGCCCATCAACAACGAAAATTTCAGGCGAAAAGTCCACGATGTTAAAAAACAACGGGGAGCAACGATTCTGCGTGGGTCACGTGCCTGCGTGCCGCTACTATGCAAATAGTGGCACATACAAACCAATTTTGACGTCTTGCCTGTCACAGAACAACGACACGCAGCGCGCGACAGACACAATCATACGCCAGCTGATCAACGACACGTGCGTGACTTATGACAAACAAGTACCCGACGCAGAAATTGTCAACAGGCTATACGAACTTGCTGCTGCATTGCCTTTTTGTTTGGACAAAGACAAGAAAGCAGTTTCCTACGCTGTACGGGTTGTTATTACAGTGTCTGAGTGTTTTGCATCAAAACAACAGACCAGGGCTTCAGAGCTGAAAAAATGCGCTCAACTAGTGGCTGAAAAAGTGAACACTGGAGTTTGTAATGCTTGCGAAGTGCAAGACGGCGAGCACGTTTGTATGCAGTCCGAGTACCAGCTCGACGTTCACAATTTTCAGCAGGTGGAGATATTCATGAAAGAACGAGCAGATCTCAACACTACTACAGATTGTCTAAAGCTGTGGGTTCGAAATCGCGCAACCGTTGCCGAAGTCGTGGAGATTGCAAAACGATACTTTGTGAAAACAAAGGACGACGAGGACTTGGATGCACTGATCTTGTGCGAATTTGAAACGTCCAATCGCGCTGCGTTATCCACCGAAACTCCAGTCAGCGGAAACACAAGATATTTGCTGCAAGTAAACGACGGCAGCACAGCCCGAGACGTAGACACGCAATTTTCGAAAACACTGTTTAACTATCCGGTGCAGCTTGCTGTTGAATGCACCGGAAAAGTCAATCTGGAAACTGAACCCGACGCAAAATTCAGTCAGGATGGAAAGCTTGTGTACGACAAAATCAAGGCAACGATGGACATTCCTATCAAGTTGAACCTAAGTCCATCTTACTTCACGTGCAACGTCACACATGTGTGTTTGTCGCATTCCGACGACGTCAAACAAGTCAAAGACTACTCTGACCCGAAATTAGAATTAGTCGCCAGCGCAATCCTTCCACTAGGGGCGTCAATCTACACATACAGAAGTCCAGTGGCTCTAGCTACAGGATATTTACTGCGATGCGATTACACCGCTGACGTACAAGAAATCCCACTGAAGGAAATTGAAAACCTCGGTAAAGAAATTGCTGCAAGGAGCCCCGCCGCAACGAAATTTTTTGAAGAATTGTTACCACTTCAGAAACAGGTTGTGCATTGCCAATTTCGCGGTCCTGCTCACGGATATGTGGTGTCAAAAATTGCCACTATTCTCAATGACGAAGACAAAAGCTTGCTAGTTCAATTAACTGGCTTGCAGTTGTCAGATTTAGTTACCGGCGCACTGACATGCTGCGACATGCCATTATCGTCCGTCAAAACATGTTCGCGGTACGCACACGAGTGTGCTATGCAAAAACTTTATGGGCCATGGGAGGAGCAGCAACTGGCACACGCGTGCCTCACCTCCTTCGAAGAACAGCAGACAATGCACCCCTTTTTGAGATTACACAAGTACATGACGTGCTTTTTCTTTTACGGCGACTTTGAAATCGACAGCCAAAACTTTTTTATGCACAGCGCTTACGGACAGTTTGTAGATGCACTTGACACAATTTCAGATAAAAACAAGAACAAGCCCCAGAACTTTGGACAAATTATTGAGGCATACGAACGCGTCAGAAATGCTTGTGGAAACAGCGCCAGTATTTTGGCCGATTTGAGAGCAATGTGCAATTTTGATGCATGGCAAAAGACTGTGAAAGATTGTAAATTCTTGTGCACGGCATACGAGGAGGCGTGGACTGAAACAAAAGATTCATTTTCTGGGTGGATTACAGCCAAAAAAATTACAACAATCGGCGAACTTGCGAAGTATTGGCCTGAAGGCGTTGAGCGTGGCCAACCAACTGTGACGCAGATAACCCGCGCAGGAGTTGAATTGTGTGAACTTATTCTCAGCATGCCTTACCAAGAAGTGCGTGAACGCGGTGCCGTGTTTATAGACATTGTGAAGAATGGCAACATGAAAAATGCCGCAAGCGACGATTTTTGCACAGAGATCGAATTCCACAACGTGAAACGGCTGTTCCATTTGGCTTTTTGCAGATTATATCATGCTTGTACAAATTCTGCGACTCGTTCAGAATTGGACGACCAATCATCTGCACATTTCCCTGTTCGTACGTACAAGCTATGGTTGAATGCGATCGAGAAACAACTCGGTGGAATCATAAGGACCTGTATGGAAAAGGTCGGTAAGCACATAGATGCACTAGAACGGAAAACCCACACGGTCAACACAATGTTGCTGCGACCCGAAAAAAATGCATTACAATGCAAGCCACTGAATTCTATACAAAAAGCCCATCTGCTTCATTACTGTACTGGCCAGCAAGACCCGGAACACCAACTGTCTACCATGCAGAGCGAGGATAACGCGGTGACAGCTGCCGCCCTTGCAAGCGCTTCCGCGCGATGCAACTTGCTCTCGCACAGCACGGAACACGATCAAAAAGTCCGCGACTTTGTTACAGACAACATGTTTTTTAACAATTGAACTTACCACACGCTCTCGCTACGTGATGGGTGCAAGTACGTCGTAGTTGTACGCTATACGATTCACAATCAACCCACAGCTCTTTTACTGTTTTCCATCCACTGTCGCTCTGCCACTCAGCAACTGAGCCTAGCAGCCCCCTGTCCCAAACTTTCACTCCACAATCAGCTTTTTCAACTGCAATTTGCAGCAGCAAACTTTTTGCCACGCCTCCTACACCATCTGCTTTACGAAATCGCTGCAACCAAACGTTTGGCTGCAGTACTTCCTCGTGCCACGCCAGTCCACGCATCACGCTCATACGCACACAAGCAACCGCGTAATAACCAACGTCAAGTTCACCCGTTTTCACAAACGTCGCTACCGCTTGTAACGCGCACTGCAACGCACGCTCGTCACACGCACACACTTCTAACACCAAAACTTGACTAGTTTCCTCTTTTAACAACCAACTTTGTGTGCTCTTCGCTGCTTCCTGTAGCGCAGCACTCCATTGTGCGTTCAATTTACCGCCAACGCCTTCAGCCCACAGCACTTCCCACTCTTGATCTACTTGCTCCCAAAATTGTGCACTGCAAATGGACTGATTAACAGCTTCATTTGCGTCCCGTTTAAACATTCAGCGCGACTCCGCGTGCCAACGACGACACAATCACACCCCGCCCCAATCACTTTGCGCACAGCCGTAGCGGAACTTTTGTTGTTTTGCTGTGTGCCTCTTCGTGCCTTGTCTGCGTTCTCGTGTGCGTAAATAATTGTCACCATCCGTGCTCTGCATCTCTCGAGCAAAGCCATGTCTTTTTTTGTCGATTTCCTCGTTTTGTTTCGCCAGCGTATTGCATACGTCGACTCTTTCTTCATCTTTGCTGTCAACCGTTTCATTTGCGCTGCAATTGTTTTTTCTTCTTCGTTTCCTTTCTTCTTTTCCAGCACCTTTTGTAGCTGCTCAACCAAGCGATGTAGGCGCGTAGCATCTTTTGGCAATCGCTCAACTGTCAGTGGCACTGGCTTTTGATTATTCGTGCGCACGTTTTCCACTAACTGCTTCGCCTCGCCGTCAATGTTTTCTATTTCGGTCTTGTCGTCTGCGTCCAGTACGCCGGTGTTTGACACGACGTTTGCTTCTTTGGCCTCTCTGTTTTGTGAAGATTGATTGCGACTGGTACGTTCACTTTTTCGCGAAGCGCTAGCTGCGCCGTCAACAGCACGTCGACGCAGCAGTACTCGACCAGTTCGGTCCACCTCGCCTGACGGTGCATCTGAATCGCTTGCAGACCGTTTGCGTTTTTGCCGTGCGCCCACTGCTTTTTCAGTAGATGGTACGTGTGCTGCAGAGCTTTCGGATCTTTTGCCTCCCCACCGCACAGCTGATTCAACTTGACCGCGTCTTGCAGAGATAGATAACGGTTCGTGTGCTTCGCAAGACTTAGCATCGGATCGAGAGCTTTTGGAGTCCATGCAGACAAAAGATTGGCGCGTTCGCCGTCGCCACACACACCGCTCAACACGTTCAAGTCAAACGCAACATTCCAGCCACAAATTGCCGTCGCCTCCTGTAAGCGCGCGGTCAAATCCTCAAAACCTCGTTCTACAATTGCGTCGTAACCGGGTACGTCAAACTGCCAGTTTTCGTCTGGCCCTTCATTCTCAAAGTTGGGTACAGACACGTACAACTGACATTGGTCTGTGTCGTACGACACTGCTACAGTAGGCCGCAGCTGGCGAAGCGCGCAGTGATACTCAAATGCCTGCTCCGCGGCAGAGCGATGGAACGCAGGTTGGTGGCTGTAACCAGCTTCTAACAAGCTTTTGTCCGTTTCGCAGTCAACGACAAGCATTGCCGCAAACGTACAATTGTTAATGTATATCCAATCCAATATAAATATTTTATGACTAGTGTTTTTTGTGTAGAATTACAAGAATTCATTGCGCAAATACACCTCAAACGGAGCCGCAAGCAGCAAAACTGATCCAACAAACAGCCACGTGCTGGTCACACCACTTGAAAACATCGAGACAAACAACAACAATCCGTACGCGCTTGCAATGTAGACACGGTAGATTGCGTGTGCAGACTTCCATTTCGATAAGCACTTGTTGACGTAGCCAGCCAATGCAATAATGAGGGCGCTCGGAATTGCGTAAAAGCCCACAAAACTTGTGAGCCTTGTCGACATGTTGCGATCTTCACCCAAGCCACTGCAGTCGGTCAGCGAGAACGCAATGATAAATCGCGACCAGAGAATGACCGCAAGTAGCTGTGTAAACCACCGCAGGGTTACACATTGCGACAACGGCGAAACAGTGTCCTGCGTAACTTGCCCGTCTGCAGCCAGAATTCCAAAACTTACCGCTTTATACAGAACAAAACAACTGACGAGCAATGTTGGCAGTGTCAGCAGGTGACCGGTGCTCCAAAAAAACAAACGGTCCAAATACCAGCCAAGCCAAAAACCCAGCTCCCAAAAATCATTGTCTTCTCCGCAACCAATCACAAGCACATACGGAGGTGTTGCGACGTTGGTGGTACTCGTAACCGTAATGTGCAGTGGACTAAGACTTTCCAGTGTTTCGTAATCTTGTCCGCGCACAAAGGCACAGCTTTGCAGTTCGGTCATGCCGTATGGCTCGTACATGATGCGATTGGCCTCTGCGCTGTTACAGCAGTGCAGTGGAAGCGCCACGCGACGGCGCGGCGTGCTGCATTGATTGCAAGCCGGTAGTTGCGACTGTACAGCCACAGGATGCATAGCAGTTGAGCCATTCACAACGCTGCGCCGTGACACAGTTATATCAATGTCATCACAAGTAGCAAACTGCGTAGTCGGCAACAACAGCTCCACGTAAAGCAATCCCCTCGTGTTTGCATAGTTGCTGTTGCTGGCGTCCAACACCCACGTCGTAGCGGCGCAATCTGGATAATGATATATAGCCCACGACTTGGCAAAATCATCTGCGTCACGCAAGCGAATGTGCTGTCTTGATTGATCGGACCCGTACAAGAAAAATTTTGGGTCGTGCGCCGACACCAAATTTTTGGACGCGAGCCATAACAGCGCAACGCAAATGTTGCGCATACGGCACGGCGCAAATTCAAACCTGCTCGTATCTAACCCATCTGTCGTCTGCGCCTATATGTATGCACCGCCGACTGACAGACACACTCGACCTGTGAAGATAACTGGTAGGTACCATGTCCATACAAGCAAGCTCGTCGCCCTATGTAGTACCGGATGCGACGGTAGGCGGCGCGCAGCTTGCACACGGTGGGCAGACCACGCAGGGGCAAAATCCATGGCTGTCCTACTTTGGCCCGCCACAGGGACCGATGGTCACAGACGCGTACGACAAGTACGCCGAGCAGAACTACGATCTGCCAGAGGCCTACAAAGGAAAAAATCTGTATCTACGAGATACAATCAACGGTCTGATTACCGACGGCTCACAGCCAGACTTTTACACGACCATTCTGCTGCCGTGGGCGCAAACGGATCAAATCACGTTTGCATGGAACGAGTTTCAGTTCAACGAGACGTTGGCTGGGCGCGTGCCACACGAAGGCATTTCGCGGTTGGTGACGTCGTCCAAGCGGGCCAAGTCAGACAAGTCCGTGCGGCGCGGCATTGCAATGATTTTGGAGCACGGATTTATGAGCACTGCGGAAGGAGTAGAACATTATCGGCGCAATTTGCTAGGCATTGCACAATGCGTGCAAGAAACCGCAAATCACGACGTGATGGCGGCGCTTTTTAGCAGCGACAATTACGATCGTCAGTGGGAGCGCGATCACGGCATCCTGTCGGACGGCATCCGGCGGATTGTGTCCGAGGAAGTGTACCAGTATGCTGCGATACAGAAGCAAGAAAATGGGCTCGACATTGCCATTGAGCAGGCAAAGCAACGCATGGGCCGCTACGGCGCAAAGCCCGACACACTGGTGATTCCACCCAAGGTGTCAATTTATTTGACAATGGTACGACCGGAAAAAACGCAGTACTACATCGCTGGACCGGCGGGAGCCAAAAATCTACGACAAGGACCGGATGCACTCACGAGCTTCCGCGGGCTGAAGGTGTTTGAGACACGCGGGTTTGACGTCTACCAGGGCGAGGCGCCAATCGACATTGGTCTGCGTCGGCGACAGGTTGGCGAATACTACCCTGTTATTGACTACAGTACAGCCAAAAGAGTGGAAAAAAGCGGATGGGCACCCCAAAACGCAAGCACCATTGTTTACGACGAAAGCATTGACAATTGGCGGCGCGTGACAGTCAACGAAATGCTTCACAACTGCGGGCGGTACGACAATGACGGAATCTTTGTTTGGAACGGCAAAAGCTCAGGAAACCAGCATTCTACGTTCAACGAGATAAAATTTGACAAACCGCGCAAGGACGGCTACTCCGCAGTTGCAAAGCATGTGGAACACAAGTTTTTCTACGGCACCATGGTGCCTTCAGCGGCTGGAAAGCAAACCGCGTTTACGACAAGCCAGTTTGTGCCCAAAAGCACAACTACGGATGAGCACAATACGTTTCCGCCTGACTTGTTTTACTCCAACTGGGACGTCGGCGAAGCAGCAGAAGACTCCGAGTCCGATGTGGTGGGAGGCACTTACAGAGCGGTTCGCACAATCAGTGGCTTTAGTCACGTGCATGTGATTGCCGACGGCTGGCACAACAAGTTTGCAGCTGCAGTTGTGCGCTTGAATGAAAACTTGAACTTCGGCAGAACGAGCGCCGAAAGAATGCGGCTGTACTCAGCAGGAGATATTGAAGCCAGCCGGTCAGTCCCGCCACTACTGGGGGGACTGACCGGCATGAGCGTGACTGCAATTGGTGAACAGCTGTTCCACGCCCAGAATCAAACTGAGGAATTCAATCGCTTGTTTTGCAACGCAACAATTGGCAACGCGGCTGAAACCCTCGAAGATGCTCTCGCCGTGACGTCTGTGGACACCAACGGATATACGGGTCATCCTGCGCTGCACATGAGCTATAAAGGATTGAAGGTGATTGCGGCCAGCGGAACTCCAAAACAGGTTGCGCTGGCACAAGAGCTGGAAAACAGAATTGAAAAGGTGGCGCAAATTGCACAAGCGGGCCTCAGTGGTTTTGCACGCATTGCACGCAACTTTTTGCCAGAAAACTACATGCACTCGAGCGACGGATCAAAGCGCGTTGCAATCAGCGACGATCATGCTGTGAGGTCGGTTATATTTCAAATGTTGCTGAATGCGCCGTGCGGTCACACATTAGTTCCGATTGCGCGGGACGGTACTGTGAATAGTGGGTTTGCCAGTGTGAGCGGAGACACCATAGTGTGTCCTTCGTTTGCTGTCAGGCATTTTCACGCCGCGCGCGCCGGAATTGTCGGCGGGCTGGCACTTAACAACGTGGGGCTGCAGGTGACACAAGGTCGGAATACGGCACAGCGTGAGATTTTAGCGTCGCACTGGTGCCCAAATATCAATGGCGGCTACAACTTGCAGGCATATGCAAAGACAAATCGCGTCGCTGCACAAGCAAGTAAACGCGGCACAGTAACTTCCAACCGCGGTACAAAGCGTTCTCAACAGTTTGTGAGTGGCACGGCCAAACGAGGGTCGGGAGGCAGCTACGAGCCGACACCACGAGCGGTGCAGACAGGCAATCCCGTTGCCAACTTGTACGCACAGCAAAGCAACAACGCAATCGGCACGCACCAACAAACAAGAGAGGCGGCACAGAGAGCGTGGAAGGAGACAGGCAAAATGAAAGAGTGGCGGGGGGAAGCAAACCACAGGGAAGCACCCTATTACAACGTGCAGGACGCTTTCTTTTACACCAAAACAATGCACGATAACTACAACAAAGTTTTGGCTGCACCGGGTATGCAGTTGGAATCACGGGCAGAGACTCGTGTTGTGGCTTTGATTTTGCTTTCTACCGACACAATGAAACTGACAAACGTAGAACAGTACGTGGACACTGGACTGCCACTGCCGTTCACGTTTCTGCTGACGCGACCGTTCATCGAGCATCAAATGCAGTCTTTGGTCTGTATGAAAGCCGGATCAGAGACCGGCAACACGTACTACGGGCACAACAGTGTGACCGTTGGCGACGACGCTGTGTCTAAAATGCACTACGTCAATTTGACATTCTACTCGAAGGCAATTGTCAAAGAAAGCAAAAACGTGTTTCTGCTGGAAGACATATACGCAAACGGATATGTGGGCGGCAACGACACCAAGTTTTTCAAATCGGACCGAGAGGTGCAGGGTTACGACGCTGCGAATCCAACGGCTCCGTCAATGTTAGCTTTGATGATTGGAACGAAAGAGTCGACAACGTTGCCAAACCCTCTGAGCATCACCGGCGAATTTGGCGGCGTGTTGGACAAAGACGGACACAACAAGAAGCGGTTTGCCGAGAGGTACGGGATGCATTACAGCACGGCTGCGTACTACAGTGCGCACTTTGGCCTAGCAAACGTTGCACAAGCAGACCCGCAGCGGTACACAGAAATGCCGCGCTTCCAAAAGGATACCCGCACGATGAACACAATGTGCTTCCAAGGAACACAATTTTTGTTCAATTCCGACTCAGGAAAGTTTGACATTCATGTGACCAACACAGGTCACTGGGGACACACGTACCCCGGCGTGAAAGCTGTGCGCGAAGGGCACACAAAATACATGGAAAACACAGGAGGACCAAAGTTCCCCGTGGACATGGGCAAAGCCGTTGCGCCTACGTACAACAACTGAATCAACAACTGCTAAGTGTATGTTACACAATTATTACATTTCTCGGTCAATACGTCGCCCCGTTCAAAACTGTTCCTAGCGATGGCCTATGCGGATTGGTGCATGCACCGTACACGCCAGCTAACGGCGTTGCCGCAACTATTGTCGGGCGACCGGAAGTGTTGTACTCGCCCGGCTCAACGCTTCCGTACGCGTAGGCAGGCATGTGCGCGTTGCGCCGATCAAGCACATCATAGCGACCCGAACGCCCACCAGCAAATCCAACACCCACAGAATTTTTCCAGTGTCCACTGCCATGGCACGCTCGCTCAGGTTTTGAAATGGAAGCAAACAACAATTGCGTCGTCTCGTGATACTCCGTGGCAATTCTGTCGTATTGTCGCAAATGTTGTAGTCTGCGCGTCAGTTGGTTATCAATTTTTTGCAACTCGTCGATCGCCAAAGCAACATGCGGCCCAGGATAACAAATAGTATTGCGCTCACAACCAAAGAAACCAGATGAGCGCTTGTCCGTCCAGTCGTGCACGATCGAATCGTTGTATTCCACCCCGTGCGCAGTTTTCATATGCAAATACAACGGCCTATTTGCCATTGTTTGCCATCCGCGCAAGTGCATGTAGTTGTACGGACCACACGCAAAATGCACTCCATTCGAACCGTCAACTGCATCTGCGCAATCCGCAACACTCGCCATTGCTTCTGACCACACCCCAAAAATGTCTTCCTGTAAGCCGTTGCAACCCCGCAACGAGTACGCTTTGTCGTAGCTCTCCGGCAACACACATGTCAAAATGTCACCTACAAGCGCCAACGGGTTACCTGTACCAGATTTGACCGCACACAGAGGGCCGGTGTCGTTGCCATTCATGTAAGCCACAGCAAACGATCCAGTCTTTACATGCACGTTCTTTTGTTCTTGCACAAACGCTTTGGAGTAAAATGTCAAATTGCCGTAGTACTGTCCGCCGGCAGGTTCAGGTAGCTGTTTGATTTGGAAATCGTTTTCCGGACCAATCAGTGTACGACCGGTCGAATCGCCGCGCTTCATCACAATTGTCGATCCCATCATGTGTCGGATCACGGGCCGAGTTGCAACCACATGCAACTTCATGTTACGTACAACGTGCGACTCTGCTTGTGTACCGTCTGCACCCATAAAGCCATTTCGGCGCACAAATTCGCGTAGCAAACGGTGAACTTTTTTACTCCGTGTATTATCAACAGCCAGCGCGGCGGCGAGATAACAACCAGCGTCTGTAGAACTACTGTTGCGCACAATCGCTTTTTCACGCAGATAGCTATACCCGTACCACAGAACTTCTGTGAACAGTTGCAGGTAACGATTCAGATTTGTTCCTGTGCGCCCCGTGAGTCCTTCAGGATTGTATGTCCCTGTGAAAGGCGACCCTAGTGTTGTCGCCGTCCTAAGAATTTGTCGTGCTGATCCAAAAGTGGAATTCTTTTCCAGTTCCGATAGCAGATACGCTGTCAAATCAAAAACCTTGGCACTTTGACATTTTTGAAGCGGCAACAACGCTGTTTCTGTCAAAGCCGCATATAACGGGTTGTCGGCGTTCTTTGACGCCGGGTCCCAAGTGCTCTCGTCTTCAAATTCAGCAACGTACGCTTGAACCTGTTCTTTGTCAAGCATTGTTGTCGCAAACACGCTCTCCATAAAAGTAGATTTGACAAAGTTCCTTGGTGCTGATAGCTCGACAAAACTTTGCACAGCGTATATCACAAAGGCAGCGCGCATCCGCTCAATGCCAGACTGCGCGCGAAGCTTCTTGTACAAAAACGCTGCACGCACTTTTGCGTAAAACTGATTGTCGCACATTTGACAAAAGGCATCGGCCGTAGAAGATGCCCTGAGCGTACTCCAGCGTTCCGCAATTACTTCGCTATGACTGCCCAGCATTGAACACAGCAAAATTTCACGAAACAGTGCGTCAAAATCCGTGCCATTAAGGCGCAGCTTGCGCATACACCTTGACCAAACATCAGGACTCAGCAATCTTTCAACGTCCTCTACAATTTCTCTCGTGTACGGTACAATATATGCCTCAGAACTGCGTGGAACATAGCCCCATTCAAAACTAATAGCAGCATCTGCCAGCTGGCGACATGACGTTAGCGGGGACACAGAAGCCAGCAATTGGACATTGTCTGCACTGCTGTACAGCCGACCGCTGCTTAAGCCCAGTGCTTGCACAGAAGGCCGCCACATTCGACGCGCCGTGTACAGAAAACCGCGCTCGTTTGGATCATCTCGTGTACACGCAAGAATGTAGTTAAGCGCAATCGGGCAGGTTTTGCGTAGCGGTACCACGTACTTTGCGTTCACAGCGCGACACATGCACGTCTTTCGCAGTGCGTCCGCATCTAACGACACATATACTCTGTCGCTTGGATTCACAGTAACATTGCCCAGTTTAAAATTACAAGCCTCAGAATACTGTTTGTCCAATGTGACTCGGTAGTTTCCGCACACCAACCAAGAGAAAACCACTGATTCGTCAGGCATCGATTCGCACGCTCGTCGAATTGTCACGTAAACATTGGTCAACTGTGCGTTGTCAATCGACTTTGGAAACGTCACGCGGTATGTAGTAGTTCCTTTAACTGCTTCTGCTTCATACAGCACACAAGGGTGCCGCCGGTTGCCGCCTTCTGTTTGCAAAGGCATTGTGCTTGCCTTGTCCGTGGTCACCACAACCGCCCCGACTGGCCGGTTGCTATCATCCACAAAATCGTTGCTTTGCAAAACAAAATTGCGACAATAATCATCCTGCACAAGCTGCCACAGCGTTTCCAATACCAGCACTCTTGTAGTAACTGTGTCATCATTTAGGAACAAACGAAGTGTTGTCGCAAACTCGTACAAGCGCTGCCTTTCTTCTGCAGTCCATACCGCCGTTCCTGCCCACTCGTTGAGTGCGTTCGGAAAATTTTTCAAAAAATCGTCCAATACCCCCATACGCTCAAGTAAGTCTCCTTTTGCATCCCCACCCACAACAAATTTCTTTTCCGCTGACAGAAACTCGTTCATCAAATTGTGCATTCTATCAATTGTGAGAGACTCTATATCTTCGAGCAGTTTTGGCACAATTGTGTCCGCAGCTTCGCGCAATTGCTGTTGTGCAACTGTGGTCCCCGGAATCGTCTGCATTTGCGTCAGGAAAAAGGCGTACTGAAAAACGTCAACTGCAGTGTCATCGTCTTTAACACTGAAACCAAGCCGCGACAACCGGCCCTTAATGTCTCTTTGTGGATTCAGCTCAGCGTCAAGAAGAGACCCACAGAGAGCCACGAAATAATCACGCTGTGCTCTTTGCGCAGCCGATAATGTACTTTCGCTTGCTGTTATTTGCGGTCTGACGTTGAAGCACGATAAAACATGACCGTACGTTTTCGCAATCCTTTCAAAATTTGCAGAGTCCTCACGTTTTTGTTGCGGCAACATACTGTGCAAAGCCACTACTCCCGCCATGCCGATTTCCAAGTTTTTGGCGCAACTTAACAATTGATTGTCTTTTGTGGCATAATAATCAAGTTGTGAGTACAGCAATTGAAGATATCGACGTTGCGCTTGCTGTTGTTCCTGGCTGTATTCCCTGCCCTTCATTAAGTTCAAAGTTCCGGTGGCATCTTTTTCGTAGAGTGGCTTCAAGCGGTCCAAAGCGGCAGATGCCGAGCCAATCTCTCTGCGCACTGTCTCACGCGCAAAAAACCACAAACCAAGCTGCAAACGGCTAACGCCGCAATGTGTTGCAATCACGTTGAGACGTTCTCGATCGTCCTTAAACCGTACATCTTGCTGCCACTCATTCAGCTTTTGATAGTTGGGACACAACGCAAGTACAAGTGCATGTATCTGCTCTTCAAACAAATGATGGGGCTGAGCTTCAATATGTGGCCCCAAAATCGCAAAATTTAACGCGTCAAACGCAAAGTGCAGGTCACTCCCGTAAGGTCTGTCTAGCATCCCGTATCTGTTTGCCACCATATTTGATGTTTGATCAGGTGCCATGTTGTGTCTGTTGAAATAAGCATCGCCAATTTCTTTGCACTGCTCGTACGCATCATACACTTGTTGCAGTTTTACGCAATCGCATGTGTACACGTCCGGCGCTGCCAATGCTTTTGACAGCTCTGTGGTGGAATTCGCAGAAGTCAAACTGTTTCTAAGATATTTTTTGACCGGGTCTTCAGCACTTTGTTCGTCTCTCAAACGATCACCCGTTTTAACCATTTTAACCATTTCTTGAGCAATCAAATATGCCTGGTTAGAAACCGCTTGTGCAGTGTTTGGTAAAACCCACTGATCTTGGTCGCAAAATACAAACTCGGTAAACCGACACGTCCATCCAACCCGCACAGGCAACAACGCCTTTTCAGAATCATTTAAACCTTGAACCCGCGCCATCAGCGTGCCGTGAGACTGTGGAACAACAGAATCAACATCACGTAATGCCAACGACGACTGACAATCTAACACCGATTGCCGCCTGGCAGCAGAATCGTGCGACGGCCTCGTCTCAGTACGATGTGCTACCAGATCCTCTAATGTCATAGGCACACCCACAGGCTCGAGCGACATAAACCGCAGCGACGGACATTCCAAACACAACTGGCGCAAGTGACTGTCAATGCTACCCGTTGCACAAACCCATGAAGGACCGCACTCACAGTCAAAGATATTAGTAAACGTGATCAGAAGTCCACGCGTCACAAGTTTGTGTATCGATTGTTTCAGTGTGTAAAACAACCCATCTTGCTCCGAT
>Ga0222715_10000134_pt1 | contig 74022 bp, 35 predicted proteins | sample C33_9DmetaG_FD_165056 | JGI IMG/M metagenome (GOLD analysis project Ga0222715, IMG submission 165056) | Estuarine water microbial communities from San Francisco Bay, California, United States - C33_9D | ecosystem: Environmental > Aquatic > Marine > Unclassified | place: USA: California...
CGAGCGCGTGGCTGGACGTGTGTGCGCGGTTGCGCAGCTCGGCTTGGTGGAGGCGAGCCGCGACGTGGCTGGTCGTTTCGCATACGCTTTTGCATTCCAACGCAAGTTTCTGGCCATAAAGGTGTGCTCGCGCGATGCAGCTGTGTCTGGTGCGTGTCGCATGGAGTGGGGCGGGTTTGCGGGCTGGGGCCTGTGGTTTCACGTGGTGTTTGTAACGCTGGCGGTTTTGTCAAATGTGCTGTGCTTCGCGCGTTTCTATCGGTTTTGCGAGGACTGGCCGCTGAAGCTGCGTTTGTCGGCTGCGCCGGGTGCGCTTGAGCAATCGCTGGTGGCTAGTGGTTCGAGCTGCGTTGATACGGAGGCGGAGGGCGCGGTGACGCGAATTTTTATCTTGATTTTGTACGGGTTGTTTTTTGGGGTGCAAATGTGGGCGCTGGTGACGATGCCCGCGGTGTCCGGCGGCGACGAGTACACAGAGAAAGTGCTCCGTCGGGTGGATTACTTTCTGTACTTGGCAAAGCTGCATTTTTTGTTTGACCTAGGTAGCTCTGCGCTTACGTTGGCAGCGGGCAATTGGTTGGAATACGAAACATTGTTTGTGTACCACAGGTGGCTTGAGTCGCAGCCGCTGGGTCAGCTGCAGCGTTCGGTGGACGCGCTCTTGATGGCATTTGCGATTGGTTACTTTGCGCTGCGCGTGGCGCGGCAGGAGCGCTTGAAGCTTGATCGTCGGCTGTCGCCGTAGTCAGAGAATTTCCATTGCTTTGGCGGTGGTCCAGAGGCCGAGCACGGCTTTGGACCACAGGTCGAGGAGGCCGTAGCTCACGTCTTTGACGTAGCCAAGCGTCTGGTGGTCTTGTAGTTGGAGGTTGTTGGCGAGAGCGACGCCGATGGCGACAACGCCGTATGCGGTCCAGGGTATGATGAATGTGAGGTTGTATTCTTTGTGGATCGCGTCGACAATAATGATAATGAGACAGCCCCAGGCTACACCGTAAGCAATCACTCCCGCGAGCAGGCTCAGTGGCGTGTCGTCTCCTTCTTCGGACGAGTGTGTAAAGTCGTGCGTGCCAAACCTGCCGAGACCGCCACACAGCACGACGCCCGCGAGGAGCAGTGCCCATTTTAGGGTTTGGCTGAGCGCGGTGTCTCTGTCGTTTGCGTGTTGCACAAGATTGATTTCGAGCGCGAGCGCGGGCAGCGTGACGAGCCAGTCGGAGTATCGCACTGCGTCGACGTGCTGGTCCGCAGTCTCGTGCGAGTGGCGCCTCAAGTCGATAATTTTGGCATAGTGGTAGAAGGCCACAAGACAGATTGCGGCGCTGACGGCGCACGCGGCCGTTTTTGGCGCGGCGTGTGCGTCGTGCTGCAACGTGGTGACGGCCAGTGCGCTTGCTGCGGCGCTGAGCAGCATTCCGCCAGCGACGACGCGCACGAGGTTGGTGCGCATTGCGTCGCCAAACAAGTGAGGTGTCGATTTTGGGTCGCTGTCGCCCCCGAATGCTCCGACGTATTTTACGACTTTGCTGGTTGTACTAGCGTCTGTGGCTGTTTTTGTGTGGGATGCTCGTCGCATAGCGAACTGAGAAGGGGGTTGTGGGTGCGTGCGAGCACGTTGGTGTCTGTGCCAGTTTTCTTGTTGCTACTGCGCTGCGTGGCGGGTGTGTGACAAACGCTGAAGATGGAGTGGGCGGGTCCGCAAAACCAAAATTTTGTGCTTTCCATGCAGACGGGGCACTACAAGCACTGTGTCAACGTGCGACTATACTGTTACGGCATTGTTAACGTCGTCCGCAATTGCCAAAAGAGTCGGCTCGGTTCCGTCTTGAAGTCGACAAAAAAGTTGTCGTCAAAGTAGCCGTGCGCAATTGGAGGTCCGGTGCTTTGCGACATGTTGGGGTCGTACTGTACGGAGCAAAAGAAGGTTTCTGGGTCGGTGTTGCCGATGACGTCAACAACGTATACGCCACGCGTATCGTGCGTATAAGATTCGGGTTGATGCGGAACGTGTTGTGTTGTGACAATGTGGGGTTGTTGCATCGTCCGAAGCGCGTCGGACTGGATGTGTTTTGAAACCGCAAACAGTGCGATGCCCCACACAACGGCCTGCGGTTCTACGCCGGGAACTTCGTCCAGATTGTCAACGTGTGCGTGTGCGTTCCTTAGTGCTTCTTCGGGTGTGCTCCACAGTTTTGCGGCGTCAAATTGTAGCGCGGGGCTTGTAAACGTGAACACGTGCTCGAATGTTGGTGTGTGTTCTCCGGCGAGGTCGAGGGTGACACTTGCTTCGCATCGTTTTTGCACGGTTGTTAGCGGGATCGCGGCCCCAGACATTGCGCGGCTACGGTAGGTTGTTTTAAAACAACACAGAGCTGTTGTAGTAGTTTAGTAGCACAAGCCGGCCGTTGCCAATCTAGGTGTGGCTTGTACATATGTGATTTGTGGTGTGTAGACTCAGAGAATAATCACGCGATGAGCGCCTCGCTGGACTCTCTCGTGATTGATTCTCTGTTGAGTCAATTTGCGGGCGGCGATGCCGAGAGGCCGGACTCTCGGATGGACAACACACCTGACCGCCTGGCCGCTACCATAGCGCTGGCCGCGCGCTTGAACGTTCAAAAATATGCTGACAAAGCGGCGCACGCCTTGTGGCAAATGATGCGCGTAGAGTTGGCCAGTAAATCAGAAAGCACAGACAAATTTGTGTGGGCTACGATAGAGGCGTCTAAAACCCAAGATGACACATTCAATGAACGTATCGCCCGAGAGGCGATTCGCAGTTTCCAAAAGGAGCAGTACGACGCGTTGCCAGAAGAATTTTTGGTGGAGACGCAAGCGATGGGTATTTCTTTTTTGTCAAAACTGTCGGACGAGCTCGCACAGAACAGACTGGCGCGTCTGTCTTTGGACATAGAAACAATTTCAAAGCCGCACACTACGCTGCCGCTGTGGCAGGTGTTTTGTGCGCAGTACAGCGTGGAGGTGGCACAGAAAGAGTTGTCTGAGCAGCCTCGCTTTGTGGAACTGAAGTTTGATCAAGACGAGGTGTGGAAGGTGAGCACAGACTGGATGCGTGTGTTTTATTTACAGAAGCAACGCGCTCCAAACAACATACGCGCTATGCAGGCGCTTAGCGACGCGTACATGTTTCTGCGCACGCTTACCGGTGCGTTGCTGCAACGGGCGAAGCACGTTGACAAAGTCATTTCAAACTGCGAACCAACGGACGGGTGTCGATTGTTTGACGAAGCGCAACTGAGTGCCGTGCCTGTGATGAACTGGGAGGACAGGATTGACGGTGAGAAGCTGCGCACAGAGTTGTGGACGCTTGGTTTTGCATTAAAAGAATCGCGCGAAACGTACGAGGAGGTGTGGAAGCAAGAGTTGATGTCCCTCGCTGCCTACCAACACCCGTATAGCGCAACTGCCGGGCAGCTTGGGCTGATGTTCGATCGCGCGCTTCCGAGCTCGCGCACCGCAAATTGTGTGGGCCTTGGTGGCCCGATGGCGTTGGTTAACGGTCGCGCTGTGGGCTGCGGGCCTTCGTACAACTACGTGTTATTTACGGCGATGGATTTTTTGCAGCAAGACGAATACGTTATGAACAGTACCGAGCTGCTCGGCTTGGCAATTGACGCCGAGTACAGCAGTGCAAGCCAATAGTAGTACGCTGTGTCGCCGTCAGTCAGACCATGTTGTCAATGTGCCAAATGGATTCTTTTTCTGCGTCTTCGTAGCTTTGTGCCAGTAATGTGGGTGCGTCTACTACAAAAAGTGACAGATCGCACGTGCCGTGTTTTTGTTCGTGTTGCAAGGCGCTTTTGATGCTGTTCATTCCAATCGTGATGCGGGCTCGCCCAAATTCCGACGATCTGCAATCTTTTTGGCCCATGTGCGCGCACAACTGTGTCAAGAAGGACGGGTCCGGTGTGTGTGTCATAAAAAATGGGAGTGCCGGAATTACGTTGATGCCCGCGACGTCGAGGCCGCCGGCGCTGCAGAGGTAGATCATACCGAGCACGTAGCATCCAAAGTCGGGTGCTGCGTCCATCCACATGGCTGTTGCGCTTAGCTTTTGCCAGCCGTCGACCAAGAAGTTGGTCAGTGCCACCTGTAAATCTTCCGTGTCTTTGACAGCGGGCACGTGGCTTTGCATTACGCCTTCTCGCGTTCGGACTGGCTGTGGCTTTTTTTTGTTGTACACTATGTCAATTGGCAAGGGCACGCCGCTTGCGCAGGACGCGTAGACGGCGACGACCTCGGTAACACACAGCGGGGTGTGCTGCTTGCTTTCGCAGGCCTCGACGTATTTTTTGAGTGTTTTGACGTACAGGTGCTTAATTTTTTCCAGGCTAATTGCTCGCGCTTTTTTCCGCACTTGTTTGTTGAAAAAAATATTAGACGACAGCTTGCGCGCAACGCCGCGCTGCTTTGCCCGCACGGCCGGGCTTGCGGTGAGCCCGCTGGTTGGCTTGCGGCTTGATTTTGTGACGGTCGCTGTGTCTTCTGTTTTGCTGCGTCGCTTGGCTGTGCGGCGTCTGTTTTTAGGTCCTCCCCACCGCGGCGTTTGTTCGGCGCGTTTCTCGCTTTTCGAAGCGACGCTGTGCTCGTTGAAGGGACTCGGATCGGAAAGCAGTGGCGCTCCGCCCCAAACGGGCAGGTGACGCATATTCTGTTCGCGCGCCGCGCTGGCGTGTTTGATGGCATTGGGCGGTCCGTAGCCGAGACTTCGAACGCCGTAACGGCTGCCTTCCGTCTCGCCGTCGCCGCTTCGGGGGAGATTATTTTCGTAGCGATTGTCGATGCTGGTGCCGCTGTGCGTGCAGACGCGCCCTGTCCACAGGCAGACCAGGTTGCCCTCGCCAGACACGGGCGCGAGACAGCGATAGTCGCAAATGTGCTCAAGGCCCGTTTTCTGGCACTGGAGGCGCGAGCGCTGCCATACAAATTTGCAGTCTTCGGAGCAAATGTGCGCTCCATAATGTGCGCTGTACGTTACGGGTATGTGGGGCGTAAGATCCATAGCCGAGGTTTGTGGTGTGAAGTGCAATTGTGGACAATGGAATGTTGTCTTGGCAACCAAACTCGGAGATGCTGTGCAGTGTGTTTGTACATTGGTTACCATTTACAAGCCGGAGCGGGTGTTTTGCTCTTCGTCGGCAAGCACCGCTTGCACAAAAAGCCGTCTGTACAGCATTGCAATCATCAGCGCAATAAGCAAGTCGTCTTGCTCGCCCATTGCTTTACCTGTGAATACCCGCCGCACGGGTGCAAACACGAGTTTTGGATCGCTGTGCACCGCGCTGTAGTTGTGCATTTGTCGCACAAGCTTGCCAACTTGTTCTTTGCACGTTCCTTCGCGAGGCTGTGCGTGCTCCCACACTCGCAGTGTGTCGTCTTCCAAAATTTCGCGCATTTGGATATACATTCGTTCTTTGGAAAGGTTGGTGGTTCGGATACCGACGGAGTTGGTGGCGTAGTCGTTCAACGTTGACGGAGCGACGTAAGCTTTGTTGTTGAGTTTTTGTTCGTGTGCAATTTCGACGTTGTCAATGCCGGCCTCCATGATGTAGCGAGCGTTATGTGCGGCCTCAAAGCCCAGGTTGGATTCAACCACTAGCACAATTGGTATTTTTTGCAGGTGGGTGTGGTTGCGCAGTCGGGAGACGTGCTCGATCAGCATTTGCCGCTGCTCTTTCCACGAGCGAGCGGGCTGTGCTTCAAGTCCGACAATCTGCGCACGCGGCATGTCAGGTCAGCATGCGTGGCGCTCCCGAGGCTCGGCTGTGCAGATGTTTCAGGCGCAGTATTGCAAGAGCCACGACAATTTTATGGACGATTTGGTGTCGGTGTTGATGGGTAACCCAAACACGTTTTACTGGCAGTCAATGCGGGACAAACAGAGCGGGCAGCAGGCGGTGGGCATGCTGGATGGGCTGGAGCAAATGATGATCAGCAATTTCGGTCGCGACCGTATGCGGCGGCACTTGGAGCTGCTGCAGCAGATTAAAGTGCATGGCGGTCCGCGACAGTGGGCAATGCTGTGGATTTTGTGTGCGACGGTAGATCCAGGATTGCGGCAGTTTGTAAGTGGCACAGATGAGTACGGGGTTCGGCTTCCGCGCGGCGTGATTGCGCCGGTGTCGATGTATGTGGGCACGGATGGGGTGGCGAAGCACCCGTCGGATTGCGTAGCGGTGACAAACTACTTGCGAGACGTGCTGACTGCGTTTCGCGAGTACGTGATGAACGGCTGCTTGGCGTCGGATCGCAGTCATTTGTACGCGAGACTGTGTAGCTATTGGATGTACGGGGGTCGTGCGGCGGTGTGACGCACCAGGTGCTGCCCGCGGGCGAAAAGAACTGAGGCCACGGCGTATTCAGACAGCCCACCGCCGTTTGGATCGACGGCGGTGAATATGCAGCTTCCGGGTACTTCGCGAGCGTGGAGCGTGAAGTCGTGCTGTATGGTTGTGCGGGTCACCTGCGATCGCAGTGTTTCGGCAAAGTTGACGGGAAGTGCGACGGGTTCGGCTTGTTCAAATTGTTTGACGATTTTTCCGTCAAAAGCTTTGGTTGCGTCGCTCATTGTGATGCCCATGGTCTCGCGGCCGATGAGTTCTTGTGGCAAAAAGTTTCGAATTTTTGTGTGTTTGTCTTCGCTTAGCCAAGGCGGCATTGTCTCGGTCATGTGCGTGCATTTCCACGGTGTTTCGGTTTTTCTGCACGCAGGGCACACAAGCTCAAATTTTTGAACGTCAAACAGTCCGTTGCCCTCGGCGTCTTTCATGTCAACCAGCTTAGTATAAAAGTTAGAGGGGTCAAGAATAGTGGAAATAGCAATCATTGCCGTCTCTCGCAAGCCCAGCAGCGGAACGACGACCTCGTAGAACACCTGTGGATCCATGTAGGCGGCCTCTTCGCACACAATCAGGTCGCCGCCGCTCCCTTTCAGCGTCTGCAAAACGCAAGTGGCGCAGTAGCATGTCAACGCAGGAGTATTTGCACAAAACTAAAAGTGCAAACGTAGGGCGGCTGAGCGCAGTGGGCTCGGTAATGTGTTTTGTGTTTTCGTCTGCGCTGCTGGCGTACAGCCAGATGCGCAAGTGCAACAACAAAAGTCATTCATACTCGTGGATGATGTCAAGCTACGCGAGCAATGCGGCGTGTGGCACAGTGACAATCGTAGCTCTGTGCCTGCTAACGTTTGGAGCGCAAATTCTGGTGGTCGTGTCTTGTTTAATTAGCGTGCTCGAGTGCAAAGCGCGCATGGGCGTGTCTGTCGTCAAAGCAGACGCGAGCTATCAGCTCCGCATGGGTCGTTACAGCAGTGGCTATCGCATTCACGTGCAGCAAGCCGCTTATTTTGGTATCGCGACTGCCACAGTGTCGGGGTTTGCGCTTTTGACAGTGATTCTGTTTCCAGCGTACGGTCGCAGTTGTTTGGCGGGCTCGCTGGAAACGTCGCCGCTTTTGGCGGGTTGGCATGAGGTCGCCGTAGGATTTTTTTTCATCGCTACAGGTGCAAGCGTGACGCTGGCTGGCATGTGTTTGCAAACTGTGCGCGGATTTGTTCCGCTGCGCGCGCGGGCGGACTCGTTCTTTCTGCGCACAATTGTTCGCGCGCAGAACTTTTTTTTCCCGTATGTCTATGTGTTGCTTTTCATGTTTTTAGCGAGCGATGCGCTGGATGGCACAACCGTGCCGACGGACACCCAGGAAGGCAACACGGGGAAGTGGGAGATTGTGTTTGTGTTTCTAGTCAGCATAGCGTATTTCACGCTGGCCGCACAGCTGTTCTACTCGCAGGCCTTTGTGCACATGACAAAAGAGTGAGCGCACCTGAACTTTGGACGGGTAGGAGCACACTTTGTTTAGTTTTTTGGTTTCTTCGTCCAGCAGGTGCACTTCTTCCACGTTGCGCAAGATAATTTTTTGAGTTGGGCGCATGATCGGTTTCATGAACCGAATAACGAGATCCAGGATTTTTTTGGACGCGCGTCGTCCCGTCGAAAAGATGGCGACTTCTTTGCCGAGTACGGAGGTGGCAAACGCGGCGCAAAATTGTGCAACCGAGAACGTTTTGCCAAAGCGTCGCGGTGTGACAATCATCACTTCCGTGCGAAATTCGGTGACGTCCATCTCGTGTTGCAGGTACGGTTCCATTCGCTCGTAGTCGGGTCCGTAAATAATGCGCAAACATGCACGAATAAAGCAGTCGTGGAATTTGACTTGATGGTGTGAGCGCGGGTATTCGAGAGAATCAATTTCGTCGAGCTTTGCATACAGCTGTGCAAGCACGCGGTCTCCGTTGGCTTGGGGCCTGCCTTTGATCGTTTGCGTGAATTCGCCGCTAGTGTGCGCGAGTGCGTCGTTGTCTGTGTCGTCGTCGCGGGTGGGTCCCGATGCAAGCAGAGGATTAAATTGCAGCGCAATTTTTTCGGCGGCGGTGCAACACTTTTTTTTGGACCCGCGAGCGCGCTCTTCGTGTAGCGCCAGCTCTGCGATTTGTGTAAGAACGTGATGCGCTGAGCGCAGAGTGGGCTCGTAGCCTTGGCCTTGAACGTCTACCAGCATGGTCGCCGCAAGCACTGTGCGAGCGAAAACAAATCGTAACGCGACTTCCGTGTTTATTGCAACACTGCCTTTTTACCGTCGCCTCCTAGAGTGATGCGCATGTGTACGCTACTGTCTACGGCATACGCTCGCACGTAAGCTTGCATTGCGGTGAGTCCAAACAGATTTGCAGTGTCCAGTACAAGAGCCACTGTGGCTCGGCGTGTGTCATTGTTGTCGCATACTTGGTAGACTGTCCCGTTGACGGTGTTGCGCAGCGTCCAGCCGCCGCAGCCATTCTGATCGGCGGCAAACACGGCCAGCAGCGGCGATGCAACCAGGTATATTGTGCAGACAAGCGGCCACAACTTGTCACACCGAGTCGTAAGCAGCCCGTCGCGCACGTTGTTAAACAGTGCAAGGTGCCACGGTTCGACTGTTGACCCGCGCTCGTGCAGTTCTTTGACGGCGAATTCGCTCAAAAACCACAGCGCTGCCGCGAGCTGTCGGACGGCGGCCAGCGGTGCAAAGTTGACGTCAATGATGTCGGCATCTCGCACATCGGTGCTGCAGTGAAACAGACCCGTCACAAAACTGCGGTCGTGTATGTATAGCAGAACGTGGATAGTAATAGCGCAGTTGCTGTACAGAAGAATCGGATTGTACGGATCGTGGTTTGTGGGCCCACCGGTTACGCGTGTGTACCGCACATAGGCCCACAGCGCGGCGACAAACAAAACATAGAAGCAACCACCGGTCACGAGTGAATTGCGTGTAGCGATGCAAAGCGCGTGCCGCGGTTGTGCTGCGTCCGCAACAAGTAGTCCAAACAAAGTGACTGCATAAACCGGAAATGATGTTGCCAACGCAGCCAATTGCAAATATGTCCCAATGTCTGCGCCGACCGCAAAAGTGTCAACCATAGAGGTTGACGACCAAGAAGATTGCCCTTCTATTCAACGCGAACAGGAACCTGTATTTACAGTCAACACTGATCAATCGTCGGTATCTTTGTTGCTGCTGGTGCTGTCCGTGGTTGTCCAGGAGTGTCATGCGCGGAAAATTGCCGATGAGCATTTTGACAACGCGTCGCGCGATTTGTCTGGTGGCTCTGACGGCTCCGGTCCCCACGCGCAGTGACGGCTGGGTCGACATTGACCCAGAGACGTCGCATTGTTTGCGTATGGTGTACCGTTTTCGCGTGGACGACCTGCAAGCTGGTTTGCATTCAGTGCACGGTTGGTGCGAACCTGTTTCGGTTGATGGAAAGCGTCCGGCGACAGCCTCGCAGAGCGGCGGAGGTGACGGCCAGGGATCGCGTCCTTATTTTCGCGATGCGGTGGCGGCGGATCGCACGTGGATTGGATCCAACACTACGCGGTTTTGCGGTGCGGATATGGACGAAGTTGCTGGATGGACGCGCGTGGCTTGTAGGCGGGCAACGGCATTTGGCGAACAGCTGTCGGTAAAGACGGTGCTTTTGTCGTGGTTTCCTGTGAGTAGCTTGGTGCTGCGAAACGAGCACGGCATGCGCGGCGGGAGCAAGGGCTATGTTTTGGCGTGGGACGAGCTGCAGGTTGACGAGGCATTGTCCGAGTCGACGGATTGGCGCCCGTATTTGCCGAGGGTGCAGCGTTCGACGCGCATTTTGAACGACTGTTTACACGTTTCAGTGCTGTTTCACACAGTGCGCGCGGGAGAGAGCAACATCCCCGTTGAGGAGACGTTTTGTCCTACGCGCGGTCGCACGGACTATCCCCATCATTCTCCGGAGCACGCGCCTTACGACCGGCGAGCAGGAATGGCTTTCTATTTTTTGCAGCGAAGTAAAGATGGCAACGTGGACGCAACGGATGCACAGAGGGAGTTTTATGAGGAGGAGCAAGAATGGGATGTGCGAGGGCGTCGGTCCTTAGGGCAGCGGGTGAACAAAGTGCGCAGGTTGAGCAGGTCGTTTTGGGTCAAGTGGGTATGACGTCAATAAAGTGGAATGTGTGTTTGCAGCGTAAAAATGCGTATAGACCAGGTGTGTAGGCCAGCAGGTGCGATGCACCAGGAGGGCGGTTGTCACGTCAATACGCTGTACGAGACGGGGCGCGGCGCCAATGTCTCTGTCAATTGCAGTGGCAAACATTTTGGGCTTGTCTCTCACATGTGACGATTTTTACAGGGTTGTGTTGCTAGCGACACCGGTTGCGCGTCTGAAAGCGCTGCGTGCTGAGTTGCTGTCCCGTGACGCGGATCGTCGTCGCGCCGCTTTGCCACTGGGTTTGCTGGTTGCGAGTGCGGTGTCTCGTAGCGACGTGCAGCACCGCGTGTTGGAGACGCTTTTGCGATACGTACGAAAGATGTCGCAGGAGGATGGTTGTGCGTTGTTGCGCGAGTGGCAGCGGTGTGGTGGGCCGTTGGCGGAGAAGGGTGGTCAAACTTTTGTCGCAATTGATGAGTTGTCGCGTCGCTTTTATGCGGTGGACGATGCGTCAATGCGCGCCTTTAAAATGCCGTGTGTGGCGAACCGCAAGTTTAAGTTGTGTGCGGAATGGACGGTGCTGACGCGAGGTCAGCCACAGGTTGTGCCGCTCGCGAGCTCTGGTCGCGGTGTGCCTCTGGAATTTTATCGCTGTATGACGATTGAAACTGGTGCCAAGTGCGAGTCGTCTAGCGCGCTGTGGTATTCTTGGTTTCGAGGTGCGACAGACACAAACGTAATTGCGCTAGCGGCGGCGGGCGCGAAAGCTCGTGGCGATTGTAGGTGGCTTGTGTTGGGTCGAGGGGTGAGCAAGGAGCAAGTGGACATTTTGCAAAAAGGTCGCTGTGTGTGTCAAGAGTTGAAGCTTTGCGCCGGTGGTGAAGATTTGGGGCGTTATCACGTCAAATTGTATTTGATGGTGGGTGAATATGCATTGGAGCCTGTGTTTGTAGGTGTTGTGAGCACGGATGGGGTGGAGAATGGGTTAATTGGGCGCTCGGTGGTTGTAGTTATGTCGACGGATGTAAAGGTGCCATCAAATTGTTTTTCGCCGCGCGGAGATGACTTTTTGCATTCGTCCAAATACGTGACAAATTACAAAGAATTTTTGCAGCGGCCAGGAATGACCCTTCAGCTTTATCTTGGCGGTGTGGAGGTGGGCGTGGTGGCACAACTTGTAAGCGAGGCGGCGCGTCCTGGGGCGGGTGTTGACAAAGTGACGGTTTGCGCGGCTTCGGCATTTGTGGAGTTTGTCAGCTCTGCTAAGGGCAACAAGTCGCAATCAAATGGTTCAACAAAGGTTTTGCGATGGCATTACGTGCGCGCGCTCACAGATATGGTGCGCACGTCGAGACACTTGCAGTCGACATACACGCATTCGGTGGATGAAACTGGGAGCACCACATTAAGCAAAAGTGTGTATTTGGGTGTGCCGAGGGTTCCAAGAGTAAAGTGTGTGGTGCTCCCATCGCTGGCGGAGAGAGTGCGAGTTGCGGCGGAACGATGGGTCGGCGTGAGTGGTGCTACAGGCAAGGGCCACAGCGGTGCGTTGCGTCGCTGCGATTGGAAGGAACTGGCGGTGGGTGCAGTACTTAGCGCAACAATTCAAGCCGTTTCAAGTGAGGATGGATCTCGAATGCGGGAGTCAGCCGGCGAGCACAGTGAGCTCGCCGAGCAGCGAAAGCGACGGCGAATCGCCGAGGAATACTGGGATAAGCAGTGTGGCGGAGGAGGCAGCGACGCAAATAGGAGAAATTACGATGATGGGAGGCGTCGAAGGTAGACCGACGGGTTCCAAAGAGTGTTGCGACGTTTTGCAGTATTTGGCAAGTGTGGTTGCGAAATTTGCAAGCGAATGTGTCACGGTTGTATGGTTGGACAACGGCGCTGGGTTAGTTGTAAGAGTTGGGTGGGAAGAGCAGACAGAGGAGAAAGTTGTGCTACTGTATACGCACGTAGATTTTCATCCGCAAAAACAGCAACAAACAGAGGGCGAGACGCAGTTGTTTGACAATTCGGGTGGTGTAGCAATGCTGCTGTCCATTGTAGTGGAACTGTGCGATGCGTACAAAAACCCGACCGAAAGCGCAAAGCTGAGGTGGCCGTTGCACGCCGCTTTTTTGACGGGGGGAGACGTGTACGCCGCGGAAGACACCGAGGCAGACAGTCGGCGCGTGCACGGATTTGGCGTGCGAGAGTATGTGGCTTGGTGCAACAGGCAGAGTGTATCACACCATTGTGCAATGAATGTGTACGCATCTCTGTACGAGATGGCGCAGACGTGTTTAGAGCTAGAGGAAGCGGGTCGGAATGACAGGTTTTTATACTTGCACGTATTGGGAGCCGGCTATGCGCTGGGTGAACTGAACGTGACACGCGACGCAACCAAGAAGAAGGTACTCGTGCAGCTGCCGCGAGAAGAGAGGCCAAAATTTGATACCGCGTTTTTACGCGCTTACAACAAGGTTGCAAGCGAGGCAATTGTGCAGACGCAGGGCGGCGGGGGTGTGTATTTAGTGCCAGGCTGCCATCCTCCGTGGTCAGACGCTTCGACAACTCAGCTTGCGGGCGGTATGTCCGTTCCAGTGCTGCAAGTGGACGCGCCGCTGTGCATGTGCAAGGACACGGCCGGCAGCATGGAACACAGTGCTTTTGCCCACGTTAAGTCTGTGATTTTTGAAGCTGTGTATGAATTTGTTTGTGTTAGAAACGAACAATATTTTGGCGGGACCAAGCACATTGTTGTGCAGTGCGGAGATGTGGCAGACGAATGTGAAGACAGTTGCAAAGGCGGTTTAAACGGTGCGTCGCAGTCTGTAGGCGACGAAACGCAGGAAAGACGTTGTGTGATTCAGTGAAGTTACAGTGCAACAAACTGCTATGCCGCCACGCGTTGGGCGCAAGCGGCGTCGACCTGTGACTGACTCTTCCGAGTCGACAAATTTGGAGCGCGAGTCCGAGCAGGACAAAAGTGTGGCGTCGGTGGAGAGCCCGGCCAAGGCGATAGTAGAGGTTAAGCTAGAAAAAAGTGATTTTGCGGCGGACGTGCTAGTGCCAAAACCGGCGGCTGAGGTTGTGACAGACGTGAATCGCGAGATTGCGGAGGCGCAGGCGCGGTACAGTTTGGAGCAAAAGCAGCGTTTGAAGACGCTGTTTGAGGCGTACGACAGGCGCGGCGAGGAAATTGTGTGCGGACCTACAGCCGTGACTGGTTTGACTAAGGTATCGTTTGGTCAGGACACAATTCAAGGCGGTGCGGTGAGTTGTTCCGGGTGCTCGTTGGCGGCGATTGCGGCTTTTGTGTGGCAAAATCCTGAAGTACAGGGCATTGACGGCATTGTGTTTGACAAGGTTTTGGAGGAAGGCGTGGAAATACACGGCGGTGTGCGAGGCGCGAATGCACAAAAGATGTACACAACGGCAACGGTGATGCAGAGCGCGAAAGATCAGCTTGGTTTGGCGACGCAAGTGGAGTTTTGGGGTACACTGGATGATGAGTATCCTCTGGAAGTTAACGTTGAGAGGGGTACCTACGATTTTGTGGTTGAAACGCACAAGTCGCCGACGGCAAAATTTTCGCTGGCTGCCGTGATGTGCAATGTCGTGGACGCGTTGGGAAGCGGGCTGCAAGGCACTCGCTGCGGTATTGATTTTGCGGTTGGTGATCATCATGTAGCTTTGTTGCTAGCGCAAAAGAGCGGCAGTGAGGGGCTTATGTCGTGGTACCTCTATAACTCTTTGTGTCCTGCGGTACAAGGCGCGTCTTTGCTGGAAGTGAGTGGATACACAGAGTTGAAGCAAGAACTTAAAAAGTTTGCAAGAGGAGACAACAGGGATTTTACCGCAACGCTGTTGTGCAAAGGTGGGAGGCGTCAGCAGAAGAGAGTGACGTTCCAAAGTCCTCCGGTGGGTATGCGACAAGAGCAAGCGAAAGCAGTAGTGAAGGGAGCGCCGGAGTCACACAAAAATTTGTGGGCGCCAATGAGTACAAGCGCGCGAACAATGTTTTCAGGGGGAAATTCATCACAACCTCAAAATTTGGAGGTGATACGGGCGTGGACGTAAACGTTTATTGCTTTTGGCTGAGAGTTAATCCAAGCATGAGCGACTGAAACACAATGACTGAAATTACAGCAGTGGTCATTGCGTTGCTGGTGTCGTCAATGCCGCGAGTGACGCACTGTGTGTCTGAGTTTGAATGAACAAAAAATTCACCTTTGTGTTTTTGACTGCAGCTGCATTGAAATCCTGTAGAAGACGAAGGTTGTAGCATTTGGCCCGGTCCGCACGTTGGTAGTCCGTTGTTGCATAGTGGCAAAGACCCATTGCTTTGATAGCGATGCGTCTCCAGCATGGACGTAAGCCAAAACCCCCATCCGACAAGCGCGAGACTGTCGCTAGAGTCGGTGGAGAGCGTGCGATGGCTGCAAACAAGCTGGTATATAGCTGTGTAAGTTGGATGCGTGGTGTTGAGATTGTTGGCGAGCAGCGGAAGTAATCTTTGGCCCCACCACGCAGGTATTTGCAGGGTGTTGGCAAGATTGTGCACGTCGGTATCGGTAAATGCGTAACCACCAAAGTGGTGTGGAGAATAGAGTCCAAACACGCGGCGGCAGTGTTCGTGATATAAACATCCGAGATAGGAAACTTTGACCCAGTCACCTGTGGTGTCAACTTCGCTGTCAATGGTTGTGCAGAAGGTATTTACGGCAGTATTGACCGTAGGACTATTAAAGACACCGGCTTCTGCGCGGTACAAGAGCAGAGTCGCCGTTGCGAGCAGACGTGCCACAACACGTCGCTGTGGTCTCATATGCAGGACAACGTGTTTCGATTTGTAGGGTGTGCCAACCCACCCGGCCGCGAGCACGGCTACAACGGCTTTGAGTTAGACAAGCAAGATGTTGTTAAAGCTAGCAGGGAGCTTGTTGGAGTTCCTTTGCTGATAGAGCATAGCGGCAATCCTGTTGGCCGTATTGAGGATGCGTGGGTTGCAAAAGACGGCCGACTTCTTGTTTGTGGCGCAACGTCTTCAGACAGTGTGCGGGGTTTGTATGCCAAAAACATGATTGCAGGCGGCAGCTACCCAGAACTGAGCATAGGATCCACGGCGTTTGTAGATCCAGACGCATTGCGTGTAACTGGCAAGACGTATAACGAGGTCAGTATTGTGGAACGCGGGTTGCGGGATGGCACAACTATAGATAGTAAAACCAAAACAAGAGCGCCATCTTATAAAGCTCGTTCCGTGGGAGTTTGCTGTAGCGCGCGGAGTGCGGGCGTCACAATGACTAACATGGCGCCCCCGTCCAGCAGTCCTCCGGCGCCACCTGTGGAGGAGCAGGCCAGCGATGCGACGAACGCAATCGCGGAGCAAACGCTAGCAAATTCAAACGAGCCCGCGCAAGCAAGTGCTGGGGGCACGACCGCAGCGGCGGCAGATGGGGGCGCAGCGCTCAACAAGGTTACTACGCTGTCAGAGCAGCAGATTGCCACCATGACGAACGGCGAGCTCATGGCGCGGTTGGCGGCTCTGCAGGCAGAGAACAAGTGGCTTGGTGACAAGACCAAGCGGAGTTACGAGGCCGCGTTTGACGCGGCGACCGAAAAGTTTCTCAGTGATCTCAAGACTGAGGACACGGAAGGAAAGATTGCATTTATTAACTCACTAAAACAAATGACCCAGCAACCCGGATTGGCGGGACGCGAAGGCAACGCAGTCATGGAAGTTGCTGTCGCCGCGAGCAGGCAAAACCGAGAGCTGCAGCACAAGGTTGAGAGTCAGCTACAGGAGCTGAAGCGGCTAAAGGGCGCGTCGGCGGAACCTGCCGCGCAAGTTCCGGACACTACCAACGCCACAGTGACGAATTTTGCACAGCAAAACAACCGAGGGGCGCCTGTTCCGGTGCAGCGAGTTGCACCCACTAGCGTCAACGCTGCTGAACAATCGGCATTTTCCAACAAGAAGATGTTCGACTGGATTTCGGCGGGAACAAAAGGCATTGGCATGGAAAGGATGGCGTACTCAAGCGTTGCGGGCAAAGATTTTTCAAAGCCAGTTGCGGCGTACAACCAACAGTAGACAACACAATGATTTTTGATTCGACTACACTCGTTTGATCGCCTTGTGGATGGGGTTTCGTTGTCGCTGCACGGACGCGACTTGGTTGTAAACTTGAAAGCCTTGACTGAATGAATTTGTTTGGAGCAACCGCTGCACCTGTGTTACACATTCGCGATTATCGGTGCTTGCATTAACTCCTTTTGTCGTTGAACTAGGCGCTGTGTATGTACTAGTTTCAAAAAACACGGCAAGTGATGTAGCCATTGTGTAGGCCAGAGTTGCGGAAGCCACAATTGAGCAAAACGCAATTAAGCGAGTTGGACCGGTTGAACGCTTGTCCACGCAGTAGAGTCCAATGACAGTTGGGTAGCAGACAAACTGTGCGTACAAGTAGTGAATTGAGTCATTGCTGTCAATTTGAAAGAATTGTTTTAGGAGCCACGGCAGCACTAGCAATAACAACGTAATAACGGTCACAACCGCAAACACAATGACGATTTCGCAGTTTTCGTCGTCTTTTGTGTAAATGTCCGTTGGTGTGCCGTCGGTGCATTGCAATAGCATGTGCAGTATGTGAACAACGTGAGCACACGCTATGATGAGGTGGACTCCGCACTGAACGCCCAAGGCGAGCGTCACTTGTACTTGCGTAACGGCAACGACGTGTTTGCTGACAAGGTATGCTTTGTAGCACCACGCACACAACATACTGCAAGCACCATGGCCCGCGGCAAGTAGCAACAGACACACTGCTTTGACCCACTCTGCGTCAGCCGCAAAATTGTCAAAGAATAGAAACGACGTTGTGTATGTGTGCATCGGCCGCTGAAACACGATGAGCGTCACCAACAAAAGCACCAAGTCGGCGGCCGATGCAGCACACACCAATTGTGCCAGCTGCAGCAAAACACGGTAGTGTTTCTGGTCCAACGTAGTTGTCTGTTCTTGGCTGTAATACAAACTGACTAGCAGCAATGCTACAGGGCTGATGCTTCGCATCCAAAACTCTACGAGGGTGTCGAGGTACAGTGCAGGCAATGCAGTATGTGTAGCGTGTTCGTGTTGCACGCGAAGAGCAAAAACAACTTCGTTTGTGTGTAGCGGCGACGGATTTGACACGGCGTACAGATAAGCAAGCAGTGTCACTGTGCGCGCACAGCACATCAACAACCACACAAACACAAACTTGGAGTTTTGCATCGTGTGCAAAAACAAGAATAGGGAGTAGCCAATAGCCGTACAAGCTTCATTATACATTGCACCCACTCTTTTGCGCAATCACATGAGATGATTGCCAATAAAGATGTCAATGGGTTCGCCCGGCTGTGCTGTCGACATGGCGCGACCAAAAATACGACCTTCGAGCTTTCTTGTCATTGCGGTTGCTTGCAACAATCCCTGAGTTTGGAGACTGAATGTTCCCTTGATTTTTGCGTCCTCAGTCAACTCGTGCAAAACATGCTGGCTCTGGGCTAAGCTGCTGATCCGCTCTTTGTCGCACTCGCGAACTTCCGCGTTGTCTTCATCGGCATAGTATTGGGCCGTGGATCGATGCGCATGATCGTTGCGCATGTTGCCCTGCAGCAAAGACTGCAAAAAGGCATTGTAGCCGCGAACGCGGAATTGCCTCTTGCTAAATGGAGTGCCCAAAATGGGCTCGTACTGGGGTTCGTTGTGCACGGGAGAATGGGTCGATGTTACGTAGTAGTCTGGTTCAGGAAAATCCCACGCTACCCATTCTCCAACCGTGATTGGGGCACCGCCGTTGTTGACAATTGTACACAATCCGCCAATTTGCACAGTGCAATCTTCTTCGTTGCGAGCAGCGTTGCGGCTGTCGTGCAAAGCGCGCGAGCCTGCAATTCCCATAAAAGAGACGCTTTCCTCCGTGCCGTCAAAGTTCCACGCCTCCATGTTGAGGCCATTCGCGGACGTGATAACTGGTACCGACTCTCCGCCGGTAAGCCGCAGCTCAAAATCGCGCTGGCAGTCGTAGACAGCAATTTCGTGCGTCAACACAGAAAAGTTTTCGTCAAGCACCCCGTCGTGCGCTCCCCACCCAATTTCGACATCGGCAGTATTGCTGGCTTGCGATATTTTGCGCACGCGCCGGTCAATGCTGTAGGTGTCTTTGCGAGCGTTTAGGACCACGCGTCCCGACTGGGTTATGGGATTGACAATCTGGTTGCCTGGCAAAAGTGGTGCGGGGTTTGACATGGTGACGCGCGAAAAATGGGCAGACAGACTTACTGAACATACAAGGAACGCAGATTTATAGCAATGCGCACTCGATTTCACAAAATGTATACACATTCAATACTCTTCCTCTTCCTCTTGCTCACTTGCAGCCTCACTGTGAGATTGCGCAAATTGTTCATAAACCTCGCCCTGTGCATACACGTGACTGGCAAGCGGACTGACAGTGCGTGGCCGCCCAATTGCAAGCTCAACTTCGATCATTGGCAGCGTGGCTTCGCGTGCTTGACTATAGCGCGCTTCGAACAGATGGTTTTCTGTCACGTGCGCCGACGGTGTCAGACAGCGGCCAATTTTGATCGTTGCAAATGGCATTTGGGAATGGTTCAGCAAGGTTCCGGTAATAACCGGATCAATGCAATCATCATACTCGGCCGCAAAACGCTCCTTGTTGACAAATCCGGGATCCAAATAACGTAATACTTCTGTCGCGTCTGCGGACGTGCGGGAATCCAAAGAACCTGACGGCTCTGCCGCTACTTCTTCTACGTAGTCTTCTTGTGCTGCGCTGAGATTACTCGCGTCAATAAAAGCCGCTAAGATGATGCCTGTCAAGTTCATAGCTTCCTGAACATCAAACGTGTCCAAAACAACTTCCATACCGCTATTATCAATTAAGGCCAATTGAGCAAATCTGTTTAGATCAGCTCGAACTAGTGCAGCATCTTCACTTTCACCCGTAACATCGATGGCGCTGGCGGCAGGCAACTTCGCTAACACATCAAAGTATGTTTTCAAAATCTCACCTGCAACACCCCGAAAATTTCCAAGACTAGTTTCAAAAGGAGGTGTAAAAAACCTTCCCGTACTGATCATTTGAGAAAACTTTGCGAAAATCGCCCACGAGTATGGTTGTCGCTGGCCCCCCGCTAACCAATCTCGCGCCCTCTCGAAATAAATAAGTGCCTCTTCGACACGTTGTTGATCTTCCCGTTGGTCACTCTGCATAAGCAGTGCGAATGCTTGAAAAATTTCTTTAATTTCCTCACTGTCCGGCCGTAGAGCCCCACCGCCGGGCCTAGCTGCAGACGACGCGGCCAGCACTGTCTCACGCAAATGCCCGTACTGCAAAATGTCTGATGCTTCTGAGAACAGATGGTTTTTTCCAACAACCGTATTTTCGCGCGAATGATGGTCCCGTGTTTTTTCACGCATGCTTGCCTGCACATCTTGCCATATCAATTCTACAATGTCCCCAAAATCGCGATCTTGGATTGCTTTCAGAAGTGCCTCACCCACTTTGGAGTCTAGTTTCAGATTTTCCACATGTACCTTTTGTGAGATATGACGGACAAACTTTTCGATGTCCTCTTTGCTGCGGAATACCTGGTATTGTGGACTGCAATAGCATCCTGTAATTTGCTCCCACGACGGCGGCGAGCTGGTTTTTGTGTGTACAGGGATGTACTGAAACGGCCAGTCGTTCATAAAACTGTTCTGGCCGTACGCACTTTGCTCGTCTTGGTTTTGCAAATCTGGTTCAATCGATGTCAGCGAATGACCAATTCCTTCTTCTTTGTCAATTGTAAGAATGCCAGTCGCCGGTAAACTGCTGCCAAGCACTGACAATCCTGCGTTTTCAATGTAGCGTTTGCGAATTTTTGCTCCGTTGACGCGAACAAGGACCATCCATAAGTAATCACCTACAGACGGGTTGTTCCAAATGTTGAACGTTTGACAGCGCCCGGCAATAGTGACAACCGCAACGTTTGGATTGGGTCGCACGGTCGGTCCGCCGTCCGACGTGACATCCTGCACAACGCCGATTGGTGCCCATACGCTTGCAATCTTGGACGGGTCGCGTTGCTGCATTGCAAGTCCCGTGGCGTGTCGTTTCATAAGCCGTTTCAAAGACCATTGGGGGGCAGTGTTAACATCAGTACTCCAGAAATGAGCGTCACTTTCGTTCGGCTGAGTTTGAATCCTAAACACTTTTGAAATTTCACGATACAAGCAACCGAATGTCTTACTGCTAGTGTCTCGCCACATAGAATGTGACTCTGGGGGGCCATCGCTGAACACCCGATCGTAATTATAGTAAGAGGGCAAAACGTCTCCGATGGCACTGGCGGGTCGCTTGGCAGTTGACGTTGTCGTTGGCAGTGCGTCGTAAGCGCTGCTTGTACGTTTAACACTTTGCAGTGCAGCACACAGTGCGGCGCTAATGGCATAAGGTGCCAATTTTTGTGCAAGTTGAGTTGCCTCCGCAACGTTGTAAGCCAGATACTTGATCTGTTTTGTGCGGTGCTGCATCGCGTCTGGAAGTGCGTGCGCCGAAGGCAGAACTGCACCCACAACGCCTGTGTTTGTTTTGTCGTGTACATGGATGGCGAAGCCGACAATGTCGGTGCCGCCAACGTTAAAACTTGAGCTGTGTAGGAAACACATACGACCGACGCATTGCCAAGCGTGCTCCACCGCACTCATGCCTCTGCTTCCCGGACCTAGTGCAGCGGCTGCCAGTTTGCACGCCTCCATTGAAACAAGACCTGGGGCGCATGCATAAGTGGTAACTGCGGCTTCTGCGACGTAGCGCGCATCGGTCACACGAGGAACAGCACAGGCAGCTGTTTCGGCAATTTCTGCATTCACAGCGGCCACGCCGGCCACCATTGTTCTCACGGCACCGGCGACAAGACTTACGGGTCGCGTCGTTTTTTGGATGCTCGTTGCAAGAATGTCGCACTGCAAAGCTTCGTCGTACACGCTCGAACTCGGTTCGTAGTTTGTCGCGTCCGGTCTGCCCATCTGTTCCGCAATGGCTTGCAAGTTTGTCAAGTTTGTGGCCTTTGACTGTAGCCACACAGATAGAGCGGGGCGCTGAGCATACAGTGCAAGACACGGGCTTATTTTTTTGCAGTTGCGTGCGGCCATTCGTTTTCGTTGCGCCTTCAATCCACTGCCATGTTCGACGAGCAGTCTCGTCCCAACCGCGCTGCTGGTCATGTCTTGGTTGTAGAATAACGGCGTGCCCATTGTCAAACAGCTAGCCGCAACGCTGACGCGAGCCGCAGCGCTGGCGTGGCCGCGATCCATGCCGCCAAACTTACCGGACTCGAGGCCAAGAAAGCCACCCAATTCGGCGCGGATGCGATTTGGCGAGTAACCTTCTGCGCACATTTGCCCCAGTTGTTTACCCAGTGCAATCGATGCGTGGAATCCCGCAACAAGCTGTGAGCACTGCAAGAAAGCAATGCCCGCAGCGCCACCGCTAGCGCGCATCACGCAAGCTGTAGGGCCAACAAGTAAGTCTTTTGTGCCTGGTGACAAATTTGATCCACTGGACACAAAGTGCAGCAGCATACCGGACGCAGTCTCTGACATGGACACCGGTGGTACGATACATGCGACAGCTTCGTTGCTCAGCTGCACACGATGCAAAAACGAATCGGTGTTCTTGATGCTCCCGTGGCTCTTGACAACGCCTCCGTGTGTCAGCTCATCCGGCAAAGCGTCCACGGTTTGCATCAGCGCCGTCTTAGCTTGCTCTTCCGTTACCAAATGCATCTGAGTGCTGGCAAATTGATCGGCCGTGTTATCCAGCTTGACAATGTCCACTCCTGCAAGTGCAAACATTTGTGTTCGGAAATGACAGCGCTGGTCCACTGACTGAGTTTTGCTCAGGTCCGCCACTGCTTGTGCAATATCTGCGGACTGCTGACAGGCGTTGCGTCCGGTGCAAATCTTGTCTGCCGCACCCAGAATCTGGGCAAGAATTGCAGATTGGTGACAAACCAGTCGCAGTGCGTCTGTGTACGAGTTGCACAAGGAAGACAGACTCTCCGAGTACGTGGCTGTACAGTTGACAGTTTTGACAGACTGCCCTATGTTGTGTGGATTCACGTTTTGCCCGCCGGCCGCGGCTGCCAGTGCCGGCATTGAGTCTGCGTACGCTTGCAAGTCGCGTGCATGCTGGAATGCGATGTTACTGTGCGTAAGCCTCGCGTTGCACGCGCGTTCGACGTCATTGTGTTCACCGCGCTGCAAACCTTGCGCGCTGCCGTTGCGTATAACGCTAGCTGTTTGCGGTGTGCGGAAGCCTTCTTTGGCTAAGCCCAGGTAAGCCGACCATAAGGCACTCGCAATGTCTCGTTGCACGTCCAACTCAGACGAAGCCTTGAGGTGCTGTGTCGATTGCAAGTCCCGTGTGTAATCGTCTGCCTTCTGCACCGCGGCTTGCAAGGTAGGGACGTGTCTTGCGGCAAAGTTTTTGATGCTGTTACAGCTTGCCATGTCACGCAGCACGGCCGGCATGTGTGTCAACTTGCTGCTTTGTGAAACCGTGTCGTAAAATTTGATCACTTCGGCTAAGACTTTAGTCTCGGCGACTGTATCTGCGTCCGGTACGGCTTCAGGGCCCGTCGACATGCACCACCTGGCTACTTCGGAATGCGAACCTCCGAGCGCACGCAACAGTGAGCTGCTATTCAGACGCGTGCGCAGAGCACCCGTTTTTTCGTTCAAGAGTGCGTTCCACTGGAACACAGACTCCGACGCAATTGCGGCATCGAGCTTTTTCTGGTGCAAGTTCATCTGTGACAGCGACAACGAAAACGCCTCAAGACACGACGATGCTCCCAACGTAACGGCGTCAAAAAATTGATCGTGGTTTTGCGCCATGCTGCTGCCTTCTATTGTCGACCGCGGAGGCACACTGCCAAACAATTCTTCAAAGCTGGTAGCATTGCTACTTTTTGTGTTTGCGCACAGCTGACTCGTAAAGTGCGTGGCTTGTATAGCAGATCGCGTGTCGGTTGGCATCGATTGGCTTCCCAGCCGTGCAAACTCATTGACAAGAGCTTCTGCTTCCGATGTGCTTTGTGTTTGATGCTGTGCAATACCAACCGCGCCCGCCAAGTTTTCAAACAAGTTTTTCGGCACAAAGCGTGCCGATTTTTCAACTGAAGTTATTGTGCTGTGGGGTACGCCGCGGTTTGCAAGTTCAGACAGTGCAGACACCGTTTCGGACAGCTGTGTTGTGCTCGCAACCTGCCTTATGCCGGGAATGTTGTACACCGACTGGTATCGTGCTGACCATGCAGTTCCAAGTGGTGTTGACGTAAACGACGTCTTCGCTCCTGTCTCGCACAGCCCCGTTCCTGCGTTGTATTGCACCCAAAACGCCGGAATGGTCAGCGCGCAAATTCCTGGTGCGTACGCCGTGGTTGGAGTTTTCTCTGCGTCGCTCAGCAATGTTGCAATTGTGCTGACTCCAGAGCTGCCCATGCGCTCACCAAGGAGTGTCTTTGTCGCTGACGTGATCAGTTGTGTACTTGGAGTGTCCAAGAGCGCGGACAGAAGCGTTGGGCGTTTTTGCTTTTGGCTACTGACGGCTCGGTTTTGGATTTGCAGACATTTCTGCAGCTCTGAGCTTAAATTTGTGGAGACTCCGATTTGCGACGTCGTTTCGGAAAGACCTGAATTGAGCAACGCAAGACCGGTGTTGACCATTTCCGCCCGAGTGGCGTCCGCAGTGTGTGCGAGTGCCACCATGGACGACAAAACAGTGCTCAGCGCTGCTGCGTCACACGTGGCACCTCCGTATTTCTGCAAATCGCTGTTTGCTCGATTGGTGCACACAATGCTCGACACCGCGTCTTTGAGCAAATTGCTGTTAGCGGTAAGACGGTAGCAGTCCATTGTGTCTGCGAGCAGTGTGTGATTGCGTTCATCAATGCACATCGGATTGTACAATGCAGGTCCCACAGCGTCGTTGCACAAGTACAGCAAAGTGCGTTCGATGTTTTGCAAATGGTTGTCCTCGTTTGGTTTCAGTTGCACTTTCAGACTTTGACTAATAGCTACGGGGTTCATGCAAGACACAAACGTAGGATCGTGGAGCGTGACTGGTTGCGACTCGCTTCCGTACGCATCTTCGTCCACAATGCTTTGGATGCCAGACAAAAACGCATTGGTAGCGTATGCGTGACCTTGCGACGGCAGAACATAAGTTGCAATGTTGCTCGCTGTCAGTATACCGTGAATGTGCGTGGCCTCCACCAGCTGGGATCCAGGGTACACGCGCGTGCAATTGCTGTTCACGTCTACAATGCCCCGAGATGTCTGGCGCTCTGCCACGTTTTTAAAGTTTGTGTCGGATAGTTTGCTGTACGATGCGCGCATTTTGTCAGTCATGTTGATCAATGCGCTACCCAATGTAACCTGCGCGTCTGTCCCAAACGTAATCGCCGGCATTTCGTACTCATTTGCTGTTTGCGTGTCTTGTTCAGCACTGGCTTCACTTGGCTCGTGTTTTGCTGCAGCGAGGTCCCCAATTTCCAGTGGCTGTACAGTGCTTGCGTGCTTGCGCAGCTTGGTAGCAGTCTGCAGCGCAAAACTCTGCGTGCGCGTCCCAGAGGGCCGGACACACGCAAGAGCGCACAGGCGCGCCAAATGAGCGCTTTCGCTGCTTGTCTTGACGTCTACGTGGTCTCTGAAAACCTGCGGCAGCAGCTTGTAGCGAGCCGTGTCTGAAATGTTGCGCACGGCAGCAGTCCAATTTCCATCGCTTGGACGGAACGCAAACATGCGCAACATGGCACCTTGCCACGGGCCGGCCGCAAGAATACTTGATTTTTTGCAGCCGTGTGTCAGCTTTTGCTCGTTTTCCAGTGTCATCATGCACACAGAAGCGCAAAATGTAGGCATAATCAAGCCGTGTGCATACGTTTGCAACATCTTTTCGACAATGGGTCGTTCCTTGTGCGCGGCCGCGCCAACGTGTACTGTCAATCCTCCGGTCTGCTCGTTCGGTTCTTGCCAAATGCGCGGGGACTCTGCAGTAACTTTGTCTTCGTTTGCCAGCGGGAACCACGAGTCAACGGTGCCTCCGCACTGCCGCGACGTTGGCAACGCGCGTATTTTCCAAAGACCTGGTTGAGTGCGATCAATGGACGTCAAGCCTTCGTCCCTGTGGGCTGTGAGCAGAAGATAAATGTTGCTTAAGGTGGGCTCTTGATTGGGTTGCAAATCCGCACCAAATGACATGCAGAGCTCCGGAACGCCGCTGACACACACGGAGCGGAAAAATGGTTCGCCGCGGTGCATGCGTACCATTGATCGCACAATTGTTGCGGGTCCATTGTCAAACATAGCGCCTTTTTCAATGTGCACCAAAGCTGCCAAGGCTCTGCGTTTGCACGCAGATGCATTTTGGGTGTCGGTAGACTGCAAAAGTGTCGCCAGCGACGTGTCATTGGACGTCGCCATGTTCCGAGCGCTGGCAACAATGTCAGCCGTGCACGAATCACACTGCAAAATCGCGCGTCCAAAGTTTACAAGTGGTGTTGCCTTACGGCAGCACGCTTCAATTGCAGCAATTGCCAACACTTCCGCATGCTTTGCGTTTTCTGGAGTTGTGCACACCGATTTGACGCAGCTCCGAAGGACCCACTCATCTACACTCTGGTAGCTGCGTGTCGCATACGTGGCTGCAATGGATTGCAAAGCAAAGTCGTTGTATGCTTGCGTTGCTACTTCACACATTGCTTCGGCGCTAACCGGCACGTGCGTCAGTGCTGAGTCCACGGCAGATTTCATGTGTACGTAGGCGGCTTCTTGGCACTTAGCTGCAGCTACAAACAGATCAGCGACACACACGGAATCATCTTCCGTGCCAAGTGGCGTAGTGCACAATTTGTGCACGGCAACAGTGTGGCTGAGAAGAGCGCCCAACTGCTCTGCGCGGTGATTGATTTTGTTCTGTAATGTTTCAATGTCCGCGGCGGAAGGAGGTCCAACACCAGCGGTTGCTGTCAGCTCGAGCGAGGCTCCCAAAGACGGCAGTGAGTTGGTGCGCATGTTTTCAACTAGCGCCCGAATGGCGGTGGTGAGGTTGCTGTCTACCGTCTGCGTTGCGTCGGCGTGCCCCTTGATCTTATCGGCAAACGCGAGCAGCGTTGAATGCACTGTGTTCCACGCGACGTGACCGGCGGCAACTTCTGTCCAGTTTGTAAATTCAAGACCAAGATCGCTTGGACGCGGAAGTGTGCTTGCGGGGATCATGTCGTCGTCGCGGAAGTGGAACGACTCAATGGCAATGATTTGTTTGATCGCGTTGGACAGTTCCAAGCGCACCGTATTCAATGTCAAGTCGACGTTTGCGCCGTGCAATGCGTTGCCCGCCTGTCGCAGTGTCTTTGTGTACAACTTCATCTGTTCCAAGCCTTGCCCCATTTTGCGCTGAAGCACCACACTTGTGGAACGAGACGCAAGTTGCTTGGCCGAAACCTTGAGACGACTTGCTAAAGTCGACACGCGGTGTGCGAGGGACGACAGACTGTTCAGTTCAACATTGCCAAAAATTGCTTGTTCCGATCCGCGGGTGTTCTTTTTGATTTGTTCAGTCGAACTTGCATATGCAAACAAGTTGACACACAGCTGCGTGTACTGCTCCGACACTTCCTGGCCGGTGTAACAGTGGTCATTGTGAAACGTACTTGCGCCGCGGACAATCCAATCAAACTCGCTTACCCATGGACTCATCATGGACGTTTGATACATTGCGCGTCCAGATTGCGTTTCGTCTGCATCAACCACAGATACGGCGCCAATCGTGGAAATGTGATCGCGGCGCGGCACCAGTGTTTCCAAATTGTAAAGCAAACTGTCATACTGGGTGGCGTTTAACGCTGTATCTTTGACATTGTCTGCAAACAACGTCGCCGATGCGGCGCCAAGACCGCTACTGCAAAAGCTGTCTACATGCAAGCACTTGTCCGCGTGATGCGCCGCTACAGACCACAGTTTTGCCAAATCCTCAGACACGCTGTCGTCGCAGCCAATGTTTGCATACTGACTTTTGTTGTCAGCCCGGTAGCCGGCATTGCTGTGCAGGCGTCTGCCCGTGCTGCTTTCAAGCCACCGCGCCGAAAAGTTGCTGTCTTCTAGTTTGATATCTTTGTATTCTAACGAAGACGGACTTTGACCCAGAACGCGCATATGATAAGCCACCCTGTCGCGCAACATTTGTGTGGCGCTCAGCATTGCGGTGGCCTCTGCGGGGAAGGCGTCTTGCATGTGCACTGAGTGCAGTATAACTGCGTGCTTGCTGACGTTGGCCAGATCGTCTTTCGTTGGCACCATGCTTTGTGGTACGTTGAAATTGGACAGAGTAGCAAACGTGGAGCGTGCAAATTCGTTTGCGACGACGGCAACTGTAGTCACCTCTTTTGCAGCCATTTGTCGCGGAATAAGCCATTTGTTGTTGGTTGTGCTGTCAGCTCGTAAACACACGGGATGCGCAACTCTGCTGCAGCAGGTCGACGTCAGCGTAGGAATCATCCCGTCCGCCAATGTGGCTGACATAGAGTCAATCCCTGTGTTTTGCCCGTCTGCTTGTACGCACAGCTGTTTGTCGGCCAGGCTTTCGCCCCATGCGTCATACACAATGTGATCTGGTACTTTTCTGACCGCAAGATTCGCCAAGCAACTGTGTGTTTCTTTGACCGCGCCGTTTGTGGCACTGGAGAAGCGTTCACACAAAGCATTGCTAGCCCAGGCCGCAGCATTTCGAGACAACTCAGGCAACATTTTGTGCAAAAGTTCTTCGCGTTTTGTCAGCGTGTTAAGTGTAGATGGAACAACAGCCATCTGCAAGCTCCCTGTTTTGAAATTGCACAAGTTAGTCGTGTCTGTACTGGTGTCCACATCCATAAGTCGCAACGCCGTGCGCATAATCGCACATTTAAACGCCAACTCAGTGCACACTTGTCCAACCGCGCCCGCAATGCCGTCGGCATTTGCTTCGATTTGCTGCAATGTTTTGTGTAGCCTTTCTCGGGCAGCTATGCGTGTAGCGCATCCCTCTGCCACGGATTGTTCAAATTCTTCAGTTGCCTCATTTTGTAGTCGCGTGTACAGATCAGGCACTCTAATGTGACCGCCGTCAAGACAATTTGCACAAAACTCCACCGTGGCCGTGTCAGTCATGTTGTGATTGACAGCCATTGGCTTTTTTGCCTTGGCTACGTGGTCTGCCAAATGCTGCTGCAATTCCTTAAACACTGCAGTCAAAGTTTTCTGCGTTTCGTGCTCAACGGCCACTGCAGTCGCACTCCATGTGGCCAGTGAGCTCGCGATCACGGCAATGCTTGTGGGATTTATTTCCGTTATTGAGTCAGTCTGCACAAACGCCAGTGTGCTGCATGTCGTCGCAGTCGTTGCAAATGGCATCAAGAGCGCGTGCACTGCCGAGACTGAACTGTCCGGAAAACGGTCGTCCGTGTACAGCTGCTGCTCGCGGAAGCATTCTGTGCGGCTGCAATTACGCGCCCAAATTTCTAATGGCTGTGCAAAAAAACTTGTATCTTTGTGTCGCGCGTGTTCGCGTGTCACAGGTGGTCCGTGGACGGCGTCGTAGGCAGTACCGCTTGCAAGATCTGCGGGCAAACACATTGTCGCTTTTACAATTGCAAAACACTCGTCAACGCTGCAGTGGTCTTGCTCCGAAAACTCAAAGGTGCCACGAGCGTGAGCTGGCAAATCTCCGTCGACAATGCCACACAATGCCTTTGTTTCTTCAATGATAAAACGAGTTGCGCTCTCGCCCAACGGCTCGGACGTGTTGACACGTCGCGCTGTCAGCTGCTGTGCGCAGTATGCCGCAGCAAACGTCGCAAGTGCACTAAAAGCTGTAGTCACGAGTTCGTCTTTGGTTGCCAATGCATTGGGAACAGCGTCAAACTTGACGTTAATGCCTTGTTCGCGCGCCGTTCGAAGCTGGCTGACTGCTTGGGTCCATCCAGAAATTGCTTGGTCTGCAACCCAATCGCCAAGGTTGCTGCTTATTTTTGCAGCTGCACGGAACGACATGTCTACGTTACGAGCGGCTAGCATTGCCATGGAATCGTAAAAACTTGTAATTGCGTTGATAGCTGTCTGAGCGGTAGCTTGGTAGGTGTTTCGAACAAATGGCGAGCACTCGAAATTGGCACACAGCGCTGGTTGCAGTGCGTGTGCGTGTGCTACCGCTGCCACTTCGTTGCTTGCCTTCACGAGTGGAGCGTAACTGTTGACCCGCACGCATTCCGCGCAGCAGCTGAGCACGTGTGCGGCGCCGTAGATGCCAGAAAGACGTGGAATTTCTCCAATGGCCGCCGCGCCAAGATTGATATCTTCGGAGCTTGTGTTCACAAATTTGCTGTAATTCTCAAGTGCCTGTGTGCCCTCGACCAATCTTCCCAAATTTTGCAGCACTGATTTTTGTTGCAGCTGTGTTGCCGCGACACTGCAGTCCAATGCGCCCTGCAAAACTGCAATGTTGTTATCAGGTACTTGCAGCTGCTGCGTAACGGCTTGCAAACTTTGGTGAATCACAACCCGCGCTTTGCTCGTAAACATTTCAAGCAAATTGTCTTTGCGTTGCGGTCCGGATTTGACGCAGTCTTGTGTGGCGATGCACGAAGCCGCGCAAGAGTTGCTCGCGGCAACTGCCAGTCGCAACACGTCGCCGTACATTGAGTTTTTGAAATTGTCAATTTTGTTCGGAATTTGAGTGAATATCTTTGCCTTGTAAAAGAGGCGCGCAAGCTCTGGTGTGTTGGCAACGTTGCTGTGCCGGTTGCAAAATGCGTCCGCAAATGCATTGGTCGCGTTCCACGGCAAGAAGCACACTGCCTTTGAGATACGTCGAGCCACAGCGTCGACGAGTAGACGTGCTGTGCTGAGCGGATTGCGAACGCCTGTGTAGGTGTCAAGCAGCGCTGTAGACACGCCAGCATTGTCCAGCGCTTCAGCCTTGCCCCCCCACACGTTGCAGAAGATGCTTGTTTTCACTTGCGGTGTTGCGTGATCATGTTTACTGCGCGGAGCTAAAAACTTGGATGCTTCCAGCAGAGCACAAGCAGAGCTAACCATTGGACAGCGCTCCGAAACAATGCGGTCTAGCGACAGCAAATCGCCCATCAACACTGCAGTCAGTGACGGAATGACGTCAAACAGCAGGCTTGCTTCGGAAACTTCATCCAACGCGCGTGCAGTTTCTCCACTGCGTGCCCTGGCTGCAACAGTACCATTATTTGGACAGTAGCTCGCTTTGTCAACATCAAATTGCACGTAATCGGCTTTGAAAAGCTTCAGTGGCTTGGGTCCAGTTGCGAGAGATCCCTCTTCAACCGCTGCCATGGCGCGTAATGCTGTTTCGGGTTCGGTCGTCACTCTGCGCACCGCGGTTTCGTGTGCAGTTCGCTGTTCGGTTGTCATGTCTCGCGCGTCGACGGTTGACGGTGACACTGTGCATGCCACACTGCTCAAAATGTTCGGATGGCGTTGCAACAAGTCGCTGTGATTTGGCAAGAGCCGAGCAACTTCCCATCGATCCATGTGGTTTTCTAAACGAGAAAGGCATTGGGACACCGATCTGACGCCTGCTGTTGCAGGGTTTTGGCCAAAAGCCAGTCCGTCTGCTCCGAACGCGCGCATCCACTGCTTTTGCACATACTGATCGCGTTTCAGCAAGCCTTCGCCGCTGATGCACGAACCTTGCCACGGCTGGTCTGGTGAACGCAGAAATCCGTAGCGAGCAGTCGTAAGAAGAGGGCCCGCGATCAGGGCGTTACGCACAGCACTTTCAAGCGCAAGCACACCTTCTGCCGTCTGCTCAGCACTACTAGACATTTTAAGCCGGCGTACGTCATCGCGCAGCGCGGTGCAAATTTGGTTGTACGTGCTCGATTGATATCCTTCGTGCGCACTCGAGTCGTTCACCGTATCCGGACACAGAAGTGTGGCTGACGTGGGCGAGTCTAGATGCGTAATCGCCTGCGTCAAACGCTTTGCAGATTGCAGCCCCTCCGCAGCGTGCATGCCAACGGCAAACGGGTAGTAGTCAGCTAAGCTTCCTGCCGACGCTTCGGCAATACTTAATCCGAGTGGAGTAGTGCTCTTGCTTGTCGTAGACGTAGTGGCCGCGTCCAATTGAAGCGACGGCGCGTTGCGTTCGCTCAAGGTTTTCTCAAATTGCGATTTTTCTTTGCTGTATGTTTTCATTAGTGGTGAAATATTGGGGTGGTACGCCCCTTTGCACGACGCAAGAGCGCGCTGCACCGAAACCCATTCCTGCTGCAATGAGTAGCTGTCAAAGTCGTGCAGGTACAGTGACGATTTGTCGTAAAAATCGCAAATCGACTCGCTGATAACTGTGCTAACACACGGCAAGCTGTGGGACTTCACCAAAACACCGGCAACCGCGTTGCAGCTTTCGGCCATCGCGTTTTGGATTTTGCCAAGGGTTGTCTGTGTTTTGTTGATCTCACTGTTGCCGCGCGCATACAAGTCAGTAGTGTTGGATTGGTAGACAACGCCGCCGTGTGATGAAAGCGTGTAAGCTTTAGCTGCGTGCCACCAGCCGTCGACAGCGTTACTCGCTCCGACAGCCGGACCGAGTGTCTCTGTTTGTTTGCATGCCGCAATTGACTCCGCTAGGTACAGCTGGTTGAGGTTGTAATTGAAAACTCTGTTGTTACTCCACGACACGCATTTAGCTTGCCGCTCACGCGTGTTGCACATCTCGGCACGGACCGTGATGTCACCGTAGTTGCCTTCGTACAGAGGTGCTTTGTATGCTTGGTACAAGTACGCAATAAACGCAGAAGCAGACGCCGCCGGACTCGACGTATCGCTTCCAAATGTCTCCCCGGACGCATGGTTTACGCTCTGCGTTGCCGCACCAAAAAGCTGTGCAATCCACTGTGCAGAATGGCAAGCTTTGACGTCGGTGCACCACTGTATCGCGTTATACTCGTGTGTGTCGCGAACGACGGTTTCAGTGGCAGTGGGCAGTGAGTTGCACAATGCGTCGTGAATGGCGAGGCTCCTTTCTGTCAGTTGCAGCTGCAGGTTATCGCTTGCTTGTGTGTAGTTGCGTTTGAGAGCATTGAGGTTGGGCAGCTCTTGGTTGTTGACCGTGATATGCACCAGCGATGACGGCAGATCGCTCAACTGTGCAACGCTGTACGTGTGCTTCTTGCACGGTGCAGACGCAGTGGGCGCGCTCGGTGCAAGCTGCTGCATAAGCGGGGCGCGCTTCTGCCCGCTTCGATTCAGTTGGGAAAGAATACCGACACCGTCGTGGCTTGTGCAGCCTGTGTAAAGTGCAACGCTCTTGAAAAATTTGCGACGCAAATTTGCGCTACTGTACAGAAGCACATTTGACAATCCAAGTGCAAACGCGTCCGCAGTCACCGGGTGCCACAAATGTTTGCACGCCTCGCTGACACAGGCGTCTTCAACTTCACCTTTTGGTCGCATAGGCACGCCACCAATTGTGTCAATCGGTGATACGGATTGCCAATGACTGTTGCACGTAAATGCATCTGTGCTTGGGTCTGCTGGCAGCTCGTAGCCGAGTAGACTGTACAGTTGCTGATCGGCCGTAGAAACACTTGTCAGTCCGCTGGCAGCTAGTTGATCCGTCGGTCCCAATCCCGCGCCGAGCGGGAGTGACCCTTCGTTGCTGTTGGGCAGAAACGTCCGCCGCGCAATCGGTTTTCGCATTTTCATAAGACGTTCGACGGAACATTCAAAAGTGCCGGACGGAACGCCGCGGAGCACAATGCGCAACGCCTGCACCAATACTTTTTGAACTGCGACCAATGTGCTGTTTGTTTTGTCTGCACTGCACAGCAGCAAAGCGGGGTTCTCCGCATAAATTTCGTTTTGTAGACCAGACGAACGCGGTTGCTGACTGACCAGACTGCAACAATCGTAAATGTGCGTCGAAAACGACACGGTGCTGTCGTCAGCTGTAGAGAGTAGTTCTGTAACTTTTGTTGAAAGGCCAACATCCGAAGCCGGGACGCCCGATTCGTGCATGGCATACGCGGATACAACTCGTACAGCCGAGTCAATGGCACTCGCGATTGTTGAGTCTGCTGTAAACGCACAGTCGGCGCTTTCGCATCCCGCTCGCAAATCTTCCAGTGCCACAATTCCACCGGTTCGTTGCACGTCGTGCTTGCCCATACGTGCTGACAGTGGATTTCCGTTGCAGTAGCCGCGCGTACCGCTGGTCGCTGCCATGGTTGCTGTTCCCCTGTCCATGAACCGAAACGGACCGTCAAACAGTGCGCCAGCGTCGCCTTCTATGGTGCTCGACTGCAAACACGCGTTGCGAACGCGACTGTGATTTGCGTCATTGAGCAAAATGCTGTCACATTCATCTTTGTTGTCAGCGCAGTCCTCGACAAAACCACACGCAACATCGTGGTCATGGTCGCGCATGTACGCGCGCACAAAATGAGTCACGGCACAGACACCGACAGTGCTGTGCGACGCCTCAGTAAAGGTCGCAGCTGCGACAGGAATACAGGAATCGGTTGTAAAGGGAGCACGATTGAGTTTCTGCAGCAAGGTTTCTGCGCGCTTGGCATTTGCAGCACAGCATTGCACTGTTTTCTCACTGACAAAAGTCTTGTTGTCGTGAGGATACTTTGTCAATGCACCAGCGAGTGCGCTGTAAAAATCAACACTGTTGCATGCCTGGGTTGCAGCCGCGCTAAAATTTTTGGTGCGTGCAAGTTCAGAATGCAGCCGAGCTCCGTCCCGTGAAGACACAGTTCTGGCAGCCCGTTTGACCCATTCCAGCGCGTTGTTAACCTCGTTTGTCGCTGTGTGTACGGCCTTTATGGCGTTTGCAGAGTCGTCACCGTTGTCAATTTGTGTCAAAGCGTCGGTCAGTGCGTTTGCAAATCTGCCGTTGGCGCTGGCCACAACCAAGCCGAGTGAGCGGACCAAACTTGCAACTGCCATGGATTTAGTGATGCGATGCACGCGCTGCGACATTGCTCCTGCTTCGTTTGTGTCGGTTGTGCTCCAGAGTGTTTGCAAACTTGTGTGTATGCCACACATCATAGAAAACAACTCAATGGCTGCCTTACTGTTGACATACGTCCAGTTGGCCAGAAAGCCTGACGGAGTAGCTTGTGTGGCTACGTCCAGTGCATCCTCCGCTGAGAACGTGTTGCCGACATTCGCGCTCAACATGTTTGCAGTGTGTTGGAATACTTCGGCAGCAACAGGTACAATGGCGCTCCAATTGGCACCATTTGCTTGTTTTAGCTGCAAAGTCGTCTCGTCGATGCGCGCACGCAAATTGTACGGATCCACTTCTGTGTTCTTTGTCTTAAGGCTAGAGCCAATTTTTGCAATTTGTGCAGCAAACGTGCTCAACTGCTTTCCGCATTTGGCAACGCGCGCAATGGTCTTTGCAGTCGCGTTGCTATGAAAAGCTTGTTGTAACGATTGCTGCTGTAGTCGTTGACAAAATTCCGCTTGCTCTGTAACAGGTTTGGCAGAGCAAGTTGCAGCCAGCCGAACAACCGATGAAATACGGCTGCGAAGCCCTTCAATATTACTTGTGTGGCGCAACTCAACGTTTCCCAGTAGCGTTCTCCGCGCCTCCGTGGGTGCAAGTGCGTTGACAGTAGAATAGCCAAACGCCTCCTGGTAGATTTTTGTCAGCATAATCTTGACAATTGCACCTCTGACATAGCGTTCATCTTGCGCATATGTCTCCTCAAACACCGCGTACGGATTCCTGCCATCCCATCCATCTGGAGCGGTTTCTTGTGGCGTAACGATGTGGCTGCTCACATCGGCCAAAACCTTGTTCCATTTTTGAATGCCTGGCAATTGTTTTGAAAGCGTCGTCGCAGGATCAGCCACAAATGTCAAGCCTTGTTGTGTCACGACACAGCAGTCGTCTACCAAGTCTTCAGCTGGCTCGGCTGCAATGTTGACGTTAGCTTCAACATAATCAATATCTGCCAGAAACTTGTTGCCGTTGTGCACTACTGAATCGTTGATTGCGGCATTGAGCACGCACACGCCAGTTGCACCAAGTTTCTGCAGCTGTTCATTCAATATCACGGCACTTGCCACCGTGTCCAAATTGAACGCTGTATTTTGCCATACGGTGAGCGCGCGACCGTCGCATGCCGGAGTGGTGGTACTCAGATGCAGTGATATGAAATGGTTGTGCTGCCACGTCGAAACATCTTTACTATACATTCCCGCTGCATACGGATGCACTGCCCGTGTGGCTGCCCGGTCTGGATTGTCAAAAGTCAACACATTGTTGATTTGATTTTTGTCTGCGGACGGCAACAGATTTCCGCGTTTGCGGTAACCTACGGCGTCTGCATAGTACTCAAAATCTGCAAAATAGCTACCGCCCAAGGTGTACGGCTCAATTTCGTTTAATCCAGGCATAGCCCAGCGTGCCGAGTTTTGTGCAGTCAATCGTCCTGTACTGGCATGCTGCGTAATGAGGCCATGCTCTCGCACAAACGTTGCTAGTCCGTTTCTTGCAATTTGTTGACTGACGTTGAGCGGATTGAGCGTGTCTGTGCCCCTGTCAATGTACCTGTGCACAAAATTGCAGCCGTAGTCTGCCCAGCCGGCCTGCAGTATTCGCAGAAGCGAGCATTCTTCCGCCGACAGCTCTGGTTGCAAACTGCTCGTGTCTGTCACTGCTTTTTTTTGCATCAGGGTGTCAACCATTTGCACAATGTTTGGAGACAATGCCAGTTTTGCAGCGTTGGATTCTTCAACTCTTGCCGAGACCTCAACACCGGCATGTTTTTGTCCCACGTACGCCTTGGCAAATGCCGACTGCTGGTGATTGAGGTCTGCATACGACTCTTGAATCGCGGATGGAAGCGTCACAGCTTGTGACGTGCTGTGATGCCAGTACGCTGCCAGCAATGCTGACAAAATGTACGGTCGTGGGCCCTTGCCAAACTCACAATTCCTAGACGATGATGACGCCCTTGATTCGTCGGGTCGGTACCACGAGAACGTGCGCAATCGTAGAAAAGTTTTGTCATTGCCCCACAAAGCAGCGCATTCGGTTGGCAGCAAAGTTGCCATTTCAGTCTCGTGATTACTTTGTGCAAAGTCCTGCAACTGGGATACCATTTCGGCGTCATGCATGTCAATTTTCATCAACGACTGGTAAAACGGCGATGAAACGGAAAATTGTTGCTTTTTGGGCCACATAAGCTGTGCCGTTGGCGTGCAAGCAAACGGTATACCGTTTCCGTCTCTATCCCAGTAACCGCTGACAAGAGCAGCCAGTTTACCGTTCAGTTTTGCGTCTTTGTTGTTTGGGTGAGGTCCAATGTAAGTGCTAGTGCGCTTGCCTTGCTCGTTGCAAACGCACATGTCTTCTGGTGCGCTCATTTCAAAAAATGCTTTTGCTTGGACTTTTTTCACGGCGCGCTCTCGCAGTGTTTGTGGCGAAACCGGTTCACACTCGGTCACGTGCGCGTTGTACTTTTCAGGATTGTCGACAAAAAACGCATGCTGCTGGAAGCTCAGATCGCTGCTTGCGCCCATTGCGTAATGGTGCTCCAAAAAACCAATTTCTTGGTAGTTGTCTTTGGAAACAGTCATGCCTGGTTTCATTGGCCATGGCACAAAGCCTTTCTTGTTTTTGGACGCAACATCGTTGTCGATTTGTAGATCCCATGGTTCTTCCATTGCTCGTTCAAGCTCGCGCTTTATCAGTTCAGTGATCGCAAGACGCGCCGCAACGCTTCCAGGCTTAATTTGCGGCGCAGCGTCCGTACCAAAGACCGTTGCCAAAATGTAGAACAAACACTGTGGGTCTGCGTAAACAGAAGCCTTATCTTGGCTGGAATTCGACAATTGCTTCCAGACGCTGCCCTCAAAGTCAGAAGGAAGTGCAAAAGGGGTAGAAGAGTACATGGCGTTGCGGTTTGTGCTGTGCGCAAGTGGCAACCCAGATTTTTTGCATGTATCTGCGCTGAGCGGATTGAATCTTTCCAGGTCTGCTCGCTTCACAGCGCCGTCCTTTATGCGCAAGTTTACGATTGCACGTGCGTCTGTGATAGACAAATCGTGTTCGTATGTGCTGGGATTAATATCTTCCAGTGCGGTCTGCCCTTTTTTGTGTGCACTGACAAGTGAGTTGGCAAGGCGTTTGCGTTGTGACTTTGATTTTGGAGCAAACTCCGTCAAAAACTGTCGGTAGGCACTTGTACCATTTGGCTGCGAAACCTCATCAGCAAGACTCTGTGAAAGCTCATTTGCAACCTTTTGTGCAGTTTCATGCATCTTGAGAACATCATTCGTGTCCAAATCTACACCAGTGCTCAGCGCAAAAAGCTGGCTTCCAGGCGCAAATTTCACCTCTTCTTTAATTTGCTTGTACCACATGTTGTACGAACTGTTGCCAGTTTTAGCAATTTGCGCAGCCAGCGTCTCGTCGCTCTCACAGCAGTCTTTGAGAGCTGCTACAATGATTTCATCGGTTTGTGTTTGGAAATTAGGATTGTTTTCGAAGTAATCCGTTACCGAAAACATCCCGTTTTCTATCCACTTTTTGCCAACCTCCTCGATTTCTTCGGCAACTTTTTGATCGTCCTTGCCGATCAAAACAACGTCAACGTCATTTGAATGCACGTCTTCAAGGGGGACGTATCTTGGGGTTGATCGCTCAAGAATGGTTTTTGTGTTGTGCTCGTTGACCCGTGTGCAGTCTTGTACCATTGAACCGACACAATCACACAATTTGCTCGCGCAACCCACAAGTTTGGCTACGTGCGGTCGCGCGCTCTCCAAATTTTTATCCAACTGAACGCACAGGCTGACAATTGCCATATTGTTCATCAACAGCTCCACTGCCTGGAAGCACAAGCGATTGGCGGTCTGCGGTTCACTGTAATCAAGCTTTTGCGCGCCCGCCCGTGACTTTGCTTCTTGTAACCATTGTTGATTGGCAGGAGAGTTTTGTACTTTGTCGATTAGACTGCCGACCGCAATCTGTGCGTTTTCATTCTCTCTCAACCACTTGCGGTACACGGCGAGAGTGTCTGTTTCAGAATGTTTTAACCACTGAGCGTTTTCAACGTTTGGCAGAAGCGGCGACAAATCACGAGCAAACGTTGCATTGGCTGGCAATTTGCTGCTACGGTAATGCAGCTTATCGTGCGCGACAACTGTAGCAAGAGTTTGTGCAATTGTGGTCTCGACCTTTGATAACTTGTTGGTTGGTTGCGTTGCAAAATGTGCAAGACTGCCGGAAACTGTGACAAGTTTTTTGAGTGGCACGTCCAACGCGTACTGCCACTTGTTACCGACCAAATATGCGGTGCACTCCTGCAGCATGGCTTCGCACAGTTTTACCGCAAAGATTTCTGTGGGTGAAGCGGAGCGCAGATCGTCTTGAGGCACAAACATCGTATGTTGTTCGTAAAACGTGTTCATGTCAACGCCAAGTTCGTTTCTGGCAAAAGCGTCTACATACACAGATTCTTTGGCGTCCGAGACTGAGCCTTGTGCAATTGTCAAAAACTGCAGCTTACCCACACTGATGCCGCCAAAAGTTGTTGCGGTTTTTGTCAGAGATTCGTTGCTCAAATTGGTAAAGCGTTGTTTTTTTCCGCTTGGTGCGGACACGTGGTTATCACTGGGTCCCACTTGCCAAGGACCAAACGGATTTCCAGCAACACGCAGATTTCCAGCTCGGCTTGGTGGCTTATTTGCCGGGTGGTTTTTTTCGCGCGTGAATGTGGGTTTTGCCATTGACGCAAGATATTGCAGCAGTCGATCCACGCTCAAAGGTCCATCACTAGATGGCCTTTCGTGCTTGAAAACGCGCAGCATAAGCCAATACAAATCTGGTGCCATAAGCTTTCGCTGCTCCCATAATAGGTGGTTGGGAGCCTCGCGCATGTCGTACGTGGACATCAGATGTTGCAGAAACGGGAGATTTGCAGCGCGAACAAGTCCAAGGGAGCGGTTGTCTCCGAGAACTGGCTCGCTGTTGTACGATTCCACAAAACACAGCTGACCTTTTTTGATAGGCAGCTCGTATGGGTCGGTTTGTGTTTCGTTGCTGTCGTAGGAGGCAATCGTAAACGCATAGTTGATGGTAGCGTTTGACGGGTGCTGAATTTGGGCAGTGATTGGTGTGGCGATTGGTACGCCAGAGCCAGCCGGCGTGGTGTTGGGTCCAAAGGGTGCAAAGCCGGGAATTGGTTGCACTCCAATGCCAGCATTCTGCGCGATCGGTCCGCCCGGTCTGTAGCCTGGCTCCGACCTGCCGCTGAACCCGTTCAGCATTGCGGACATGTGTTTGCGCGTGCTGGCAGTGAATTACGAGTGGGGGGTGTACATGTATAAATACCAAAAAATCAATGTTGACATATACACTGACAGTTCCACATCACTTGCTAGCGCCCTTGTTCTGGTAATGCTGCGTCGTCACCTTTGTCTCTCGATCCACCACGCTCAAAAACAGCTTGACTGCCTGCTGATTGATTTCCACAGTTTCCTCGCCATTTTCGTCCAAAGTCACGCGTTTCATCCGCTTCCGAACATCGCGTCCAATGCGACGCAGAATGTCCATGCGCTGCATGTCCCGAATGTAAGGATCATTTGTGTGCTGTCGGAAATGCTTGAGAATACTTTCCGCAGTCCACTCCTCGCACTGTCCTCCTGTTTTCACAATTGGTTCGCGCACGTTTTTGGCGTGATACTTTGCACACTCTAGTGCAAACTCGCGTTCAGACATGTTGCCGTAGTGCTTACGCACAAACTGACACAGTCCTCGCAGATTCTCCTGTTCGGACTCGCCGCTACCGGAAATTCCGTGGCGACAGCCCCAACAGCGCGATTTCAGTGTTGCTTTGTCGCCATTGTTCTTCCTGCTTGTTTTGCGCACCGCGTCGTCAAAACGACTTTTCAGCAAATCGTCGACGGTCAAGCTGCGCATGGACTTGAAGCTTTCAGTTTGTTCTTCGTCTGTAGAGTCGTAGTCATCATCGTCATCGTCGTCACTGTCAGACTCTCGGTTGCGTTTGCTGCGACGCGCGGCCTGGCGAGCTGCAAACATTTCCGCTTCGGTGTCGTCGCCTTCGATAGATTGGTAAGTGTTTTGTGTTGCATCTTCGTTTTCCGTCTCATCTTCCACGTCCAGCCTTGCGTTTGCAGGCCTTTGGGCGTGACTATCTTCCTGTCGTGTTTTGCGGCGCCGGTGACGGCTCGCCGACGGAGTGGGTTCCGACCATGGATCCGTCGGGTCCGCCATCTTCCGTGCTAAAGCGTAGATTGGCGCGCAACGACACCTTGTCAAAACTTTCCACAATCCGAGCGACGCCGTCCAAAAGACCCTCCACGTCCGCGCTTTCAATTTTTGCAAGCAGTTTAGACACTTTTACAAAATCGACCGAAGCAATTTTCGGGACGATGTTAGATTGATGCACTTGCTGCAAAAGGCCCGCTCCGCTTCGTATACCCGGACCTAAGTCGCGCATATAGGACTGACCCTCTGAATCAGCCGTTGCGGCCGCAAATTCATTCACGCTGTTACGGATGGTGCCGTCGATGTTGTTAATTGTAGTTGTTGCGTCATGAAGAAGCGACACGCTCGTGCCGACCGCAACAACGCCTCCTGCTGTCAGAAGCGCGGTGCTGTATGGAGCGACTGCACTGGCGGTGGTTGCGAGCAATGTCATGACCGCTCCAATACGCGGCTGATCGGTGCGCATGCGCTGCACCTTTTGTGACCATTTTGACGTGTGTTGTTTGTCAGTCTCGGGTGCGGTTGTGTTAGTGTTGACGGTACCGTTGCGCTGGAACAAGCTGTTCATTACTGGTCCCTTTTCGACATCGCTGTTGCTGACGGCCGTATAGCCGAGCGGGCGCATAGTTACACGCAGTTTTGGTTGTTGGCAATGACTACATAGACGCCCACAGCGGCGCAGTACACGACGAAGCACAGTGGCAGACAAAAGTTGACAACTTGGTTTTTGAAAACAGTCACGTCACGTTTATACAGCACAACAACGTCTGTTTGTAACATGTGTATACTGTTGACAGCGGGGTCACAAGCTATCTACTCGTCAAATTCTCTTGCTGCAAAATTCTCATAATTTTACTGTATCTTGGTTGTGGGCAGGCCAGTCATACGGAGGGTCGTGCGGGCCTGATACGGCAGCAGCGGCTGCATTTCCACGAGCGGTTTTGCGCTAGCTGTGTCTGTTGCTTCGCGCAAAGCTGCTGCTGCTTCGCGGTGGTGGTTAGTCGAGTACATCGGTACAAAAAGCACTTCAAACGCAATAATGTGCACCACACACAGCATGACGACGATAATAGTGACCACTCGAATGTCGTTTTCAAACCCAGGTGTGACAATAGCTTCATCATCGACGCCGTAAGCGGGCACGACTGCGCTTGGATTTGAATCAAAAAAGTACGACGTGGCGCTGCGGGCAACCGGTCGCAAATTTGCGTCGACAAGAGTGCGCATCGTGCGTATGTTGGTGTGTGTCATTGCTTGGTTGCCTGCAAAAAGAAATGTTTCGTCGCGGAAAAACGAGCGTGTGCCGAGATTGCAGTCTGCGCGCGGGAGTTTTTCGGTGTCACTTGTTGGCAGCAGGCAGTTTGTCGACGTAAGTGCGAGTCCGATTGCGCGCTGGTAAGTGGTTGCTCCTGTTTTCTGCATAAAGTCTGCTGCTACAAGACTGGTGCCTGTATCGATGCCTCCAGCCATCTCGTACTTGGCACGAGTGTCGTGAAAGTCACAAATTCCCCACGGACGGTGGCCATCGAGTGCTGCGCTGAACTTGCAAAGTTGGTTGTCGTGGATGAAGTCGTTCATGCGATTACCTGGCTGGTAAGCAGACTGGTTGTGAGCAAGGAGATACTGAACAGAAAGTTTGTCGGCAACGGGCGTAGTGCTCTGACGCAGACCGATGCCGTTCGATCCCATGTTGGCAAGACTGTCGCGTACATTCTCACCCATTGGCACGGCAAAAAAACATATGATGATGGCGGCTCCCATAACAAATGCTTGTCCGGTATACTCGACAAACTGCAACAGTGCAAACGCATAACCTCGCAAATCCCAGCCAGTGTGTTGTTTACCAACGTGCTTCCACGTAAGCTTTGCCCGCAGCATGTAAATCAAAACAAACGAAAACAAGATAATGTACCCGCCCGTGATCGTAAAGAAGAGTCCGGTGGTTACAAATGCCTCTGTGTTCATAGCTTGGTAACGCAGCAATGCCGAACTGCCGAGCACATCTGGTCCGTATTCTTGCATGGTTGCGCGCATGTCTTTAGGACCGCCTTCGCTGGCAATGCGATTGTTAGCCGCGTGCACGTCCGCGTAGGAAAAGTCAATGCACATAGCGCACGTCCGCGAATCTAAATTCAAAAAGTTCCAATCTGTGACGTCAAAGTCGGCAAACATGCCGTATGTCATTCCAAGATAAACACTGTCAAACTTGTTTGCGTTCTTGTTTGTGTCGTGTGTAAAGTCCTGGTATGCTTGGCGGCGAGGGCTTGTCTGCCAACGCACAGCATGCTGTGGTGTTCCTAGCACGGCCGCAGTCCCATAGCCACCGTTTTCTGGCATAGATCCAAAAAGACTTAACGCACACTTTGCAGACGCCCAAGGCGCGTCCCATTTCAAGTATGTTTCAGAACGCAGACCGTCAATGTAGAACACAGGTGCGTACAAAAAGCAAACCAACAGTAACCACACAAACGTCACAAACACAAAGATGGTGTACCGCGTGTTGCCACGTAGCCACCACAAAGTAAACAGATTTGCCGCGTTGAAGCAAGAGTCCGCGTGACACTGTCGCTTTGCATTGTTTGCGCAGCACGCCTTGCTGCATGCTGCAAGCGGTTTGCAGCACATGGAAGGACTGTGGTCGCACGGAAAACAACAGAAAAAGCACAGCACGGTAGTAGGAAGATGTACACTTTCAGTTTTGTCGTGTTCTAGTTCGGACGGTGTCCTGACTGCAACTTTCTTTTTTGCCTCGAAATCGCCCCCATTTTCAGGGTCTAAATGTTTCCACCCGGAAGGCACCAAGAACCCAAACACTGCGGCGAGCTTTTCGTTCTTTTGCTTGGAACTGGCGTTGTAGAACGTGTGGTCGTTAAAGTAAAACGTCGCTCTGATCAAAAACATGAATATCCATGCACCAATGGCAGCTTCAGCGGTACCCTGCGCTTCGCGCAACATGGTTGCAGAAAAAAAAACGCGTCCGCGCTGCATGCCGGGCAAATCGTCATAAAAGTTTGTTGCCGGATCGATGGTTTCTGCGATAAAATATTCTCCTGCATCCTTCGCTGCAAGGTAACCCATTGTGTCCGGTCCATCGGCAACGGTTGCAACAATGCGATCTGCCAGCAAAAAACGCACAATGATGACGCACACTAAAATTGTTTTCAAGAGAATATTTTCAAACAGGATGGTCTCTCCCGTATGTGAAGTCATTACGTAGGCCTTGTGAATGTGCGTAAACACAGCTGGCATGCCGTCTCGCCCAAGGTACCCGAAGAGCACCCCCGCAACAAATCTAGTCATGTAAATGAACAGCAGCAACGTCAGCGCCCACACGGCCATGTGCCACGTGTTGATAATTGTACGAAACCACAAGCGAACCGTCGCAGCTCGCGTTTCCAAAAAGTCACAGTACGTTCCTCCTGCTACCGTGCTGTACGTCTGTGGTCCGGTGCTCGAAATATTGGCTGCAAACGGCCGTGCTTCGCCGCACGCAAGACCTGCCTGGCGCTCCGCAAGCTCCTCGATGTGCGTGAACTGCTGCGCAAAAGCCTGCAGTTTACCATATGCTGGCCGCAAATGAGCAAAGGCTTGGCTTTTGCGTCCAAAGTCTTTGCTATTGTCGTCCGTATCATATATAAGCGTGTCGCTTGCCGCAGCATAGTCCCACCCAAAATACAACGGAGTCATCCCCGTGAGTGGTGTGAACACATACGAGAACAACTTGCCGGTTTTCAACACCACGCCGTCGTTGCGGCCCGCGACGTAGAACGAGTTTTGCCACTGCGAGTTATGCCACCATGTGGAGCGCTGGTCGTCAAGATCTTCGGTTTCAAAAAACAGTTTTGACTGTTCGACTGCCGTGAGGCTTGGGTCGGCAATTCCCTTGTTGGCCGTGTACGGCAGTTCGCCGCCGTACAAAACACTGACAAGCAGAGCAAACGCCAACCACTGCAGCAAGAACGACAGCAACATCAACCCAAACACCGAAAAATTTTCTTTGCACATCTTTCGCGATGGAAGGTTCAACGCTAGGTCTCGATTAGTGTCGTGTGACATCGTGGCTCCAAGCAAGTAGTTTTCTGCGGTGTGTGACTGTGCGTGTAGATCGTAAATTTTGACTTGTGGCTGTTTGCAAGAGCAGGCGCAAAATGCCGTTTCAAATTGCACTGCCTTTGGTGGCGGTGTTTGGACTCATATGTTTTTTATACATCGGTGACTTGTACCCGCCGCTTGCGCTGGGCAGTCAGCGGCAGTATGACGCCAAAACACGAGACGGACTTGTCGATTTTGCAATGGTGGACGTGTTTGGCGCGGACACGTTTGCTTCCAGCTACGCGTTGGGCATGCCTCGAGTGAGAATGCTGGTTGGCTCTCCGCCCGTGGCATTGATAGTTGCCGCCAGTCTTTCCAATGAACTACACGGTTTGCATGTGTGGTCATCCAAAGTGCGTCTCAGCACGTCAGTGCAGTTTTTGAATCGTCATGAGTACGGATGGGAAATTTTGGATACGCTCCATGCAGGTGCGGCGCTAACCCATCGTCCAGGTGCCGGTTCCGCTGCGTTTCGTCCGGGCATTCCTATAATTATGACATATCACGACGTGCCGATGCTGCCTGGTTGTGACGGTGTATTTTTTTTGGGAATACACGCGCACAATACTTCCGTGCTCGCGGCCGGGCTTTTTAACACCGTGCTATTTACGCCGAGATACTTGACGCTTGCAATTGCAGACAGTCAATGGTTGCTCGACAACATCCAGCGCTACGCGCCAGACAACACGGCGCGATTTGCACTCGTGCCTCACGACAGTGACAACAATGGTCAGTACGCGGTTGCAGGTCGCGTGCAGAATGTAGATATAGACCTGGATGTTCGCTGCAGTCAAATAGATGGTCACACTCGCGCGGATTTATTTCTATGGAGTGGTGAAGCGCTGCAAGTAGGCGTTATCAACCACCGTCGTACACCGCAAATTCGCCTTTCCAGTTCTCTCATTCCCCTCGCAGAATGTCTTTGTGGGAAAACACGCGGCGAACTAAGACTGGCCAATTTCAGAGTTGATCGCAAGCAGTTTTGTGATACAGGCCACTTGATTGACCACAGTTTGGAAGGGGCATCCATCAGTCTGCCATGGGGCGTACTTGCTCCGCTTCTTATTGTAACAAAACCAAATTTGCACAGTGCCGAAGTCATGCTTATCAGCAACGTGCCATACGCTGTGCAAAATGTCCGATATGCATTGTTTTTTTTTTACGCACTTGGGGCAGTCGTCTGGTATCTTCGCGATCGTTTGGCGCCGATGCCGAGTGCATGGTTTGACAGACAGCTTGTCAACTTTGCGGAGTTACACATGGTGCTCGAAATTAAAATTTTGGTGGCTTCATTGATGCTACTCATCATTTACAACGTCATTAACTGGAGACACGGCTACGACGGCCATTCGTTTGATTTGTACGAGCGATTTGAGTTCAACACTCAAAGTACAGTTGCTTTGATTGGCTCTGGGCTATGTGTGTACATATCGTGGTGTGTGCACCTGTTTTCAAAAATGTCAAGTAATCCCCAAGAATCACTTGTAATCAAACGCAGACCCGCAACAGCGACCATTGTGTGCTTGTCACGCAATTTGCCGTTTCTGCTGCGGCTGTACGCAAGTTTTGCTGCACAGCTGTACTCGGTAAGTACACGTACAAGCGACGTTACAGATTTCTCCGTGAATGTTGTCGACTTGGTCTTGCTGACTTCCTGCCGAAGCTATTTTGTGGCCTCGTTAATATCGGTGTTTGTAGAGCACAGTGCAATGCTGTGCAGTTCCGGAGTTACACTGCACGTGCTCTCAACTGCCGTGTGGATGTGGAACGTCCGTACCTACATCGACTTGATACTGCGCGTGTGCGGCTACAAGTACATTACACACTACATGAAAGACATATGCAGTAGCGACGTGCAACATGTAGTAGTCCAAAACCCAGAGCCCTGGTCAATTTTGCTTTGTTTGCTGGCAATTGCTCATGCAACTTATTCGGTCGTCATAGACATGATGGATCGCACAATTGGCGTGACTACTGTGATTCTTCCAGCACACGGGCTCTCGTTTTCAATTTTAATTTACAGCCTTCTGCTGTTTGAGGCTATTGATACCGCAAAGCAGCGTTACCAAGTAGCCACAGTAGTGAGTGCGGGCAGAAAACAACAATAAGATGTACAATTCATTCTGATTGTAACAAATCGCACAGATCAAAGTTGCTACCAAGCAGTGGTAACTGTTCAGACTCTGCGTACTTTAAAGCCGCATATCGCCGCCCGTTCCATTTCAAGCCGTCTAAACGGTGTACACTGGCTGTGCGCTGTTTGTACTCTGCAATTGCCTCCGCGACAGCCACACATCCACTTGGGCGCTCGATCTGCACACAGTCATCTGCAAACACTGCGCTTACGTTGCGTAGTCGCCGCGTGTTTTTGTCGTACAGTTTGGACGCCAAGCACCAGTGCATCAGGGTCAGCGTTTCGCGCGCAGACAGTCCTCGCTGCGTCATTTCGGCTAAGGCTTGCAGCTCGACGAGCACGGACGTGTTTGTGGCGTAGATCTGACATATGATGGCAATGATGTTCTGCACTTGTGTGTCCGTGGGTGGCGTCCTCAGAAACCTTTGCTCGGAGTAGGGTCGGCTAGATGCTCCCAGAGCTCCTATGACAGTGTCGGAGGCGGCGCCGGTGGCAATCAGCAGTGTCTGTACGAGCAAACTGTCTGCTGGCAGTTCAAAACAACTTGCGGGGGCTGTTTTAACTTCAAAGTTGAGCTTCTTGCACAGCTCAACGGCTAGCATTGCGTCAGCTCGCCACGAGCTTGTGGCTTGTGGATTACAGCTGGCTTGTATGCACGTTTGAACTTGGGACACAACATTGTCGAGCAGTCCGGGCGCGCACAGAGGTGCCGTTGCAATTTCTTCCTCGATTTCTTCATCTGTGGTGTACTCAAAATCAGACTCGTACATGGCGTCTTCGGTGCCGGCCATCGTAAAAAAGCCTCCGCACCGCACTTACGCGTGGATAGTTGCGTTACAGTGGTGTGCAACGCACGAGGAATTGGGGCAGCGCACGGAGGAAATTGACAGGCGTTTCTCAAAGGAATTTTGGAAAACGGTGCCGAGCAAAAAGGGTGGGTACATGGCAGCCAATCAGCGACCCAAGAAATACGCGGTGAGCGGTGATGGTAGGCATGTTTCGCTCATGGCGGGTGAAGGCTTTGCGCGCACAGTGGAGTCGGTAGAGAACGTGCTGTGCAGTGTGGGGATTGTGGGCAAACAAGCATGGACAGTTGGGTGGGTAAGGAAATTGCGAGGCGGTTGTGGTAAGAAAAAGACGGCCTGCCCAAAGCAAGGGTGGACTACCGAGCGGTTTTCACGGTACTCCCAAGCTGCGATGAGAGCAATGGACGCTGAAACACAGGTGACGAGTGCAGCGACGGTAGAGGAAGACGACGGAGAAGCAGAACCGACGCAACAAGAAACGGTTGCGAAAACAAAGGCAAAGGTACAGGGACAGAAGAAGAAGGGAAACGAGGGACAATGGGTGGTTTGCAAGCTAGGTTTGTGCGACGAGAGCGGTGGTAAACAACAACAGCCTACGGTGAGTGTGACACCAATACGATCACAGAAGAGGTATAAGCTACTGGGCATGGATAAGAAAAAAACACAGACAGGGGCGATGGAGCTTGGAGTGAAGGATGACGTGTTGCTGTCAAATTGTGCTGTGCTGACAGCTTTTGTGACGTACTTTATTGAAAAGCAGAAAAAAACAGGTGGCGAGAAGAGAGGAAAGGTGACGAGATATGCGCTGCACGTGCAGGCAAGTAGATCTTTGTGGGACGAATTGGGGAGTGCTCCAAAAGACTTTGTGAGCGTTGATGATTTTGACGATGTGAGGCTCTTGGCGCATGAAGGTTCGAGCAAAATTCCATTGAAGATTTACAACGCGGCGATTAGATTTGTGCTGCTGCACGTTCGCGAGTACAACCGGGAGGTGTTGCACGATGCGTTTGATGAGGTGATGAGGTACATACAGAAGCAAAAAGGTAACAGTGTAGACGTGTTGGACTGGTCCGCATTTGTTGGGACAATGTGTAGGGGGGTCTACGCCAAAAAAATTGTAAAGCTATTCCAGTCGCGGAGGTTGCAACAGGCAAACGGGTATACGTGGTTGCAGGGCACGCCAGAGGCACGCGCCAAAGTAGAGACGCAGACACATGCGTGGGTACAGTGGCACTATTATGGTCACGGAGGTCCAGCAATCGATTGGGGGAGGCGTGAGGCATTGCAGTGTTGGGACATTGTAAGTTGCTTTGCGGGTGGTGTGTCTACGGTGACAAGAGCGCGCATATGGTTGACAGCGCTGCGCAAGTCACATCGCGTAGCACAGGTAGATGCGGTGATAGTTGCATCGACGGTGAGCACGAGAGAATGCAAAGACATCGCAGTAGCGTTTCAATCAGCAAGTGCATCAAAACGAAACGTTGAGGTTGCAACACTTATCGAGCTTTGCTCAGACGGCAATATTTGGACACAGTGGTGCAAAAAGAAGGCATGTGTGGTTGTTTTGTCACAACAAATGCCTTCGTGGGAACTGTACTACTTTCTAACGTTAGTGCAGCAGTGTAAACGTCGGCCAGCGCAGGTGTGTGTGCTTGTGTGTATCTACGCGCGTTTATGGGGACTACACGCTGGAAGCAGTATTGGTTTTTTGCAAGAGCTGTGGGATTCAAAGAGACACTGTGCAGAAAAGGATTTTTTTACGCCGAATGCGTCAAAGTTACGCGATTGTTTCTGTGTTTCAGAGTCTTTGGCGGACACAATTGTGTGGTCTACGTGCGAAAACTTTAGTGGCGAGCCAGCATTGCTCAAAACAAACGATTTGGTGTACGTGTGCGGTGCGCATTTTGCAGGTGCGACTTTGAAGAATCATTGTGTCTTGGCAAAAGTCAAGTACGCGTGTTCAACACAGACGATTAAAACGGCAAGCGGTGACAAAAAATATCAGAGGGTAGTACTTATGGACAGGTTTGCAGCTGCGGGTTCGTCGTGTTTACGTATGTCGAGTGATTTCTTAAAGTTTACGAGAAATTCTGTGACATTGGATGGAACCCACTGGCTGTATGCTGTGGATAAAGACGCAAAGCGGAGCCATCGAAGAAGCGTGTTTTCTTGCGTAGGAGCACTGCCGTCCGTCAACACGATGTTTTGTGTGCCGCAAGTAGCACTAGTGCTGGGAGACTCGACGCCGAAAGACACCTTTGCAGAGTGTATAAGTGCGGCCATGTGCTCTGCTGTGCCAGTACGTGTAAGCGCTGCGGACTACGATACGATCGTGTCACTAGCACATGTGATTGTAAAATGAATTTTATGGTTGTGTCTAATCGCGGTTGGTAGACCATATATATGCACGCGCAAGTTGAAGCACTGTCGAGTGGCGCAATGAGTATTGAAACGCGTGTTTGGTCACAAGGTGCCTTAAACAGGGGCACCTTGCCGGACAACATTTTTGCAGTGAGTGAAAGTGCGCCGACTAACCCGAGTGTAATTGAGTTGTCGGGCGAGTATACCGTTCTCAAAACGCCGCAAGCACTGGAAACATTTGTCAAGCTTCCACTGTCGCAAGGCAAGGGTGACGAACAGGTTCCGAGCAATGCACACGAGCTGTGGCGACAAACCCACTTTGCAACCTTAGCTGAAAATTCACAGTCGCAAGACATACCGCAAGGTTTACCTTTGCAGTGTTGGCAGCACGTAAACGGTGCCGACAGCGAATGGGCACAGTATGCTGCAAAGTTTCGTGCGTACGCATTGCAGACTGCATGTTTTCCCGTAGACAGCAAAGGAAATTTTGCAAAAACTTGTTGCCGTGTGAACTCTATCGACAACTACAAGAATCTGTGTGTGTACGCACCAACACAATATCAAGAACAACTGCGGCACGATCCTTCTGTAAACAAGCAATACCGTGAGCTGCACTATGCACATGTAAGGTTTGGTTTACACCAAAATGTGGGGGCGCTTTGCAAGAGTGTCACCGAATTGTTTTTGAAAATTCTACGGCAATTAAACGTCAGCACACTTGATGGTAATCTGCAGCGTTTGATCTCCAGCACACAAAGGCCCATTGAGGTCGAAACCGTGACGCCTACTTACGAGATTGTTACGAACGGCGTGCACGTGTTGATCGGTGTACCGTGGCAGCACGAGCAGCAGCCAGTCATATGTGCAAACGGTTTTTCTTTGACAGACAATGAAACCTACGCGAGCGTAGCGATTCGGTACGGTGATTTTGGCAACGCGGTGCGAGGGGCGGCTGCTTGTGTGTCATTGCTGTATTTTTTGGAATTGAGTGACAAACCGCTTCTAGCTGAAGAGATACCGCGTTCTTTGCGCACAGTGACAGCCACGGAAAATGTTGTGCTTCTAAACATTTTGGAATTCGAACATGTTACTGTGACACTGCATGAACAAGCACAATTTGCGGCGACGGTGTTTTTACGCAACTTGTACACGGTTGCACTTGCGTGCAATGCATTCAGCAGTTGGCGCAGCGAATTGTTGCAGCAACTGTACACTGGCGTCAAGAAAAGCATTAACGATGCGCCACAACAAACGCCGTACGACCTGTATCAGAGGCACTTGCATAAAAACGTGTGGCCAAAGTTGTGCATGTTTCTGTGGGTCGCTTGTACTGCGCGAAAGCAGCCAGTGCAAGATTGGGTCACCGCGTTTGTGGGACCCATTTTGTATCCTCCTGTGTCACTGCGCCAACATTTGACATCGAGTAACGACAAGTTAGAGCAGGTACGAAATTCTACGCTGCAAATGCTTAAGGTCAATCTTGATTTGATACAACAAATCACACTGAAAATGTACTCGGGAAGACCGTTTGGCAACAAAGTGCTTTTGCAGTTGAACAAAGGCTTGCGCGATGCGCGCATTCGTGCCGTTGTATGCGCCTGTGCGTGTACATTTGTATATTTTGAACGTTCTGAAAGTCCGCCGATACACGAGCGCGACGTCAATCGTGGTCTTGCGTTGTCTACGGGCAGTCGAGCCAACGCTGCATTTTCTGATACAATCAAAATGCTGCGAACATTTGCACAAAACATGCACAATTTGCTAAAGCATCACCATACTGCAATGTCAAATGTGTACGATGCAATCCGTGACCATATTCATCAATTGTGGGACACAACGTCAGACATTTCAAGAACACAGTCGTACTGGTCTTTGCATGCAGATATGTACGTCCTGCGGGCAATGTGCGCGGCAATTCTTGGTCACGGGCAAGACGACGGCAGTGTGGATTTGTTTGAAACATTTGTGGTAATTCAGCCACAAGACGCAGTAAAGTTGCTTCAACAAGCACGAACGTTTGCACGTGACTTACAAACCTCGATGTTTCAAAATAGCGGCGTGCCAATTCGCGACTCTATTGAGCATACAGTTGGTAGCAAAACTACTTCTGTGACAAACACGCGCGCAATAGCGCCAGACGACCCTGCGGTTGCAGAAGATCACGACATTGTCGATAAAAGCCCCGCTCAAAGCGAGCCGGAACCTGAAGATGAACCTGGGCAGGACGACGGCGACCAACAAGAAGCTGGCGACAAGCAGGAGTCGGTGGAAACGTTAGACGCAGACAAAGATTCATCTGCGTCTGAAGTTGTGTTAAATCTTGTACCTGTTATGGACTTAGCAGTTGCGTGCGCACAAAAGTACAGAGACGCGTTTCACACAGAAGCGTCACCACTTGGCGTGGAAAGCATTGTCAGAAAGTTGTTTAACGAGGAAAAGGCAAATCCACAAAAGGTGACAACGTGGACAGATTTGCTTGTGAGCACATCCACGGCAACGCAATATGACAACGCTTCACTTGGCGCAATAGACAACATGTGGCACCATCTGCCAAATAGGACAGTTATGGCTGTGGACACAGAGGGAAACGACAATGATGGGCAATTCAACCTAATGTATCCCGCGGAAAACAACCACAGCATCTTCGGTCTCAATTTTGTGATCGACGCCAAGTTGCACACGCTGGAATATGTTATGTCGCAAAATACTTATTCGCGTTGGTGGATTAGTCAGCCTGGTGCTAACAGCCTCGAAGTCGAGATTGAGTTTGACATACCCTACGCCGTCGGCACGTCAGCGTTTGATCAAGAATACAAACAGAAGGTTCGAAAGTTTATGGGTGTGGCATACGGAACAGCCACAAATCCCGCTCATCCACTTTCGCTCAATGGTAAAGCTCTTAACAGAGTTTTCAAAGCAGCTGGGTACATAGACAAACTGATCAGCAGGTTTTGCAATACAGTTGCTTGCAACCCAACTGCAGTGGCGCCTCCGTTTGTGTCAATGCAGAACATTTTAAGTGTGCTTAAGCCAAAAAAGGACGCGCGAGACAAATTGGCACAAACCTACGACTTACAGAAAGTACAGGACCGAACAGACAGGCGCTTACCCGCCAATCCGGCCGGTTTGTGGGCAAACGACGGAGATATATTGGTGCCTGGTTACGTGGGTCGGCAGAAAAGCGACAATGCAATTTTGTCACGAGGGTTCACGTGTTTGACATGGAGAGACAATTTGCACGAGAAAACCTCGACGGTAAACGTAGCAAATCTTATTGACAAGTTTGATTTTACGATGAATGTGAAAAGGCTTGGAAAGGCATTGACGTATGTCAGTCCAGATTATGAACGCGTCGAAGAAGGTTACAGTGCTGTATACTGTTTCGGTTTTGATTCGTTTGAAAAAAGGCTGTCTGAAACGCATCAAGAATCAATAGTTGCTTTTGACGCGGCGCAGCGTAATATTTTGCTAAAAAAACATCGTGCAGCGGTCCTTAAATATCAAGATGCTGCAAAGCAGATGTGGTCGGAAGAATCAGGTGACAACAATTTGCTCGATTTTGTGAAACTTCTGATTTGTCGAAGTGCTATGGGATGTGTTACGGGGCGTCGGGATGTGCAATGGACCGTGTATTCACAAAAATGGGTTTCAATGCCGTTGAATGATGTGGTCCAGCGGAGATTTTGCGTACGCGGAATACCCCATGATTCCACCTCAAAGTTGACCAAAGACGGGCAGCGGTTTGTTGCGTTTATCAACGGATATGTCAGAAGTCCTGGTAAAGCTGTGCTTTTGGCTGAAAATGGTTTGGCGTATTTTGTGTGTTATGCGTTGCAATACGATGACACATTGCGTGGCAATCTTATCCAATGGTGCACAGACATTTTGCAACAAGCTGGCGATGCTGCTCGTTACGATGCAAGGTGGACATTTCATCCCAAGGATCCCACAGAAACTGACAAACTTTATGCTGCTGACTTTTTTGCAAGTCGCAGCCATTTTACACGCGTTTTCTATTGGCAGATCAAACTCTGCGAAACCATTTTGAGCGAATGTGCAGTCAAACCTTTTATCGAAGGAACGCCAGCTCCTGTCATCGACATAGAAACACGGGTGGCACCAACTCAGTTACAACCTGCACAATCCGACCAGAAATTGAAAGTGGTGAATGGCTTGCACCAGATACGGGTTGCTGGTCAAGACCTTGAACCCAATTTGTTTTACTGCGACGTAAAACTTCGGCATAATTTTGAGCGCGGAAGTTCAGATGGTAGCATGCGTTCATCATCCGCCGCTTATCACGACTATTTTTTATGCATGCAGCATGTGCGTGCTGCAATCACGGACACGGACGAGCAGCTACATCGTCAGCCAAAAAGGGATGCCATGCAGCAAAAACTGTACCCCAATTTTTTAGTTGACACACAACCTAGCTTAGCACAAGACGAAGTTCTGCATTTGAGTGCAGAAGTGACGCGAATTTGCGCTCAGTTGGATAAACGGGAACCGCGAATGGAAGTCGAGTTTGCATTGGTAATCAACGGAATGCATAAAGGCGAGGCAGTTCACCGCAAATGTGTGTGTCCAACGCAGCCGGTCTCTGTGACTTACCAACAGGAAAGTGCACAGATTGTGACCGCATTTATCAACAACAAAACGCTTTGCAAGGATTTGAGTTCCTTGTCTGAAATGTCAATTTACACAGACATTACGCCGCTTAAGTTTGTACAACTTGTGCAAGAGGTGTGTATTGCGTTTTCAAGTCATGACAAAATCCGACCGATTGTGTTTGACACAAGTGCAATTCTTTTTTTCAACCAACTGTGCAGCGCTAAATATCTTCGTGGCAAGTCGGAGCTTGGTCCACTTGTCAAGTTTGCGTATGCAGCGCTGCCGTTGCGCGAATCGGTGGGAAACGCCGGAGGTGCCGACAAGTTGCGAAAAGTACTGCGAGCAAGCAACAGTTTTCGCGAATTGTTTGTTGCAGTGGCCAAGGACAGCTACGCGCGTACATACGGAGATGCATATTTGACGGCACCTGCTTTCTTACAAAAGCTTGATAGCATACTGACGTGTGGGCACCAAGTTTTTTATAACGCAGTGCCATATTGTCCGGTGAATCGCGTCAGACTGTCATCGTTGCCGTCTGGCGCGTACGCTGAAACGTGGGTTTGGCCGTTTGTGCGTGGTTTTCACAAAACGCATTCTATTGGCGACGAGCAGCGGTTTGCTGAGTTTTTACAAAAAGTCGATCGCTTGGTTCAGGAAAAGCTACACCAAGACGAGCCACCCATTTCAAAAATTGCTGAAATGCTGCTTGTGTACAGCAATGCTTGTCCCAATTTGTTTCTGTCTGTGGAAGACCCTAAAAGGGTTTGTTTATTACAAACTGTGCTGCTTTCTTTGCCACGTCTGACTCCCGAATTTTGTGAAAAGATAGTGGAATGGGTTACCAATTTTGTTGTAAGCGGCAAAAACGTGCGATTTGCAGGCCAAGAACTGCCATATGACTTGCAAGCTGACACAGCTGATCAACTCGAAACGCGGCTCAAACATTGTCTTGTGCAATTATCCAAATCAGTGTCGCCTTACAAAGTCACAAACCGGGATGAACTGGACACTGCCTTACGTCACTTACGTACAAATTTTTTATCTTTCGGATATTATCCAAAAATTGAATATTTGCACTACGATGTCACCCACCTGCCGGAAACTGTACTGTCAGAAGGCATTGTCAGCAAGCATCCTTCCAAGCGCGTGTTTGGATTGGTGTCTGTGCCTGTGATAGGTCAGTCCCACTGCAGAGATTACTTTGTTGTCTATCGATCAGACACAGATCTAAAGGAGTTGACTGAAATTGCAGAAACACCAAAACATTTAAGCAATTTGCACGCTGAAAACCGACTTTTGACAGACGAGGAGTTTGCGGCGGAAATACTGGCTAATTGTCAAACGCATGCGCGCGTTTGTTGCACAATGGCCGCCGCATCTCGATTTTGTGCACTTCTGACAAATCGAAACAAAAACGAAGTACGACCTGCAGAACCCGCACAGGAATCAGATTTACATGTTGCTAGCGATGTGCCATCACGTTTTCAAGCGTCTCTGTTCACAGACTGGGGGCAACAATCACCCGATCTAACGTCTACTACAACCGTTGATTACTGTGGTATGTCGTGGTCAGCTTTTGCTCGTCGTGCGTTGCATACAATTCCAGATGATGTACGCGATGAAAAAAGCAAATGCTGGTTCCTTGATCGCGTTGAAGTTACGTACACATGTGGGCCCACAAATTGTATCTACATTTGCATTAGTAGTGCTGACTGGGTTGCAAGTGTGCAAACCAACGTAATGAATGGCACCTGTGAAGTACGCATGATGGCTACATTCCAGACGTTTGAACAAGTTACAAGAAGCAGGATTACGCAACAGGAGTTTTGCCGTAAGGACAGCGCATTACACGCGTGGGAAAACAAATTTCCTACTTTGCGCCACCAGAATGCTTCTTTTTTGAAAAACTTTTCTCGTATTGACACACCTTTGACAGTGGCTTTTGTGGCGATTGCTACAAAGTTGCAGACATTTTCGGAATTTAAACCGAGCAACTTGAAAACTGCTGTTGCTGTATTAGACGTGATTACGACAACAAAAGATATGACACGTTACTGTGGGGGATTCAATGTTTCTGGAACAGCGTGCCGTGCCACCGAAACCACTTTTGTGCAAAGCAGCACGTGTGCCGAAAGTGCACAAGTGAATGAGATTGAATTGGCAAAGGTGATTACAGCTTTGCGCGAAGAGCTGAGGCGCACAGAAGCAAGCACAAATCCAGAGTCAGAGCAGGATGGCTCAAACACGGGGGTACTTGACGATGGCAAACCCAACGATGAAAGTGAGTCCGAGCAAGAGTCAGAGCAGGATGGCTCAGACGCGGAGTCACTTGACGAAGGTGAGTCTGAGCAACAGGAAGAGGAAGGACAATTGCCAGGTGACGCACCAGGCCCCGAACGTGACGCGGGTTGGGAATCGGATTTTGCACTAGACGTTGCAACCGATGATGATCACAGGTCTGAAGACGAAGAGGAGTCTGATGACGAGCGGGAACCAAAAGACATGTGTGCAAGTCCTCAACAAGAAGCTACGTCGACAGCACACCTACTGAGCGATGAGTTTGATGGTTTGGAAGTTTCACTTTCATTTGATGTCAGCGGTACCAGTGGTCAGATGGAGAAGGATTACGATACAATGCGAGAATTTGTGAATACAGCAACAAACGAAACTTACGACACAAGCGATAGTGCGACTGTTGCATCAATGATAACAGAGCTGCAAAACACCAGTTTGCCTTTTAAGGACTTGGAGGAAATGGCACATTCGTGGTTCCCTGACGAAGATGCAACACTAGTCGATCCACACAGAATACAAATGCTGGACAACGCTGATGTGACACACAATTTCATTTTTGTGTACGTATGGACCAAGGCGCCATTTTTTTTACAGCAACACGATGTGTCGTCTGCAAGTCACGAAACAGATTTGGGCATGCTGCCGTTTGTTTTACAAACACATGCACTGCAGCCACACGCGCGACGTGCAACTTCTGCTATGACAGTGGCGACAGGAATAGAAGGTGATCACACAATTGATCATTCTTTCCGAGAGCTGGTTGAAACTGCAGTCCAAGATCCTGCCTATAGCTTGACTCAAAACGAACTAACATGTGACAGCAAAAAAATATACGTCGCACTGGATGAGCACGCAGTTGCAAAACTCTGTGCGACAATACAAGGACCGCGGGTACACGAATGGATTAAAGCTGGTATTGTCAGACAGTTTGATGCTGCATCCATGATGCAGAAAACTGCAGACATATTATCAATTGTTGATTCTTCCCCAGCTGGGCCTGCGTCAACGCCTGAACTTGGGCCTGCGTCAGAGGTTCAGCCCGAGGCAGCTGTTTTGTCTGACTCTATTTCGGTGCACGCTATCGCAGCTGCCGCACGAATAGCATGGAACGCAAGTGCACCTTCAGAAATGCACCAATACGGACAAACGATTGTGTGGGGTAACATACCGGATTTACGAGTGTCAGGGCGTGCGGTCACAAACATATCTGTTTGTAGTCGTTTTGAGGGACGGTGTGTTCGGCTGGCGTTTGGAAACGAATCTTCTCCGCTTGTGCCGTGTATTGAAACGGACGCAAAGCATGTTTTGTTGGTGCCGTTGTTACGAGCTGGCGTAGACGTTCCCATGAAAATTACAAGCGACAATTACGTCAGTTCGATTGACTTTGTTGTCGATGATTTACACAACGACGAACTTGCAAAGCAAATGATGGCGCGGGTAAATTTGTGGATGCAAAATTTTAGCGCGTTCGATTTTAGTCGATTTCTGGAACACGACGCAGACACGACGACGTGGAAATTTCAGGCTTCTGTGCAAAATCTAAGCGGTGTTGCTACACCTCTTCGCGGTTTGGCTGCAGATGAAATGAAGCTCTGCTTTGTCAACGACCAGTACTACGATCCGACTGTTGGAATTTACAATGTAGAACACAAACCTTACGACCCGTTTGGGTATGTGTTTGCACTGTCGCACGAAATTGCGCAACTTTATGGTTTGCTTCAAGAGGCGGCAATTGCTGGGCAGCCCAACTTGCCTACGCGATTATTTTTGGAACATCACTGGGTTCGAAATTTTGAGCAAATTATAGCCACGACACACCCCCGAAAAATACTTGTCGTCGAACGTGCCGTTCCGCACACACTACAAGAAATCCAGCAAGGAAGCTGCTGTGTGCTTTTGCATCCCGATAAAAGCAACCCTCTCTACGTTGATTTTGCAGTTCTTATGCCAGTTGGTCGGATGAATATCAACTTGTTTGCAACTAGTGAGGAAGTTATGGCAAGGGCTCGCCGTATACCTACGCTTCTTACCAGGGGGAAAAATGAGTTTAAGTTACGCGCTGCAGAACAATTCTCGACAGAGCCACGAGAAACCAACATTTATGGAGTTGTGAAGTCACCTGGTGTTATGTGCCAAGTCTTAACGCAATTTGTAAAAGCAGTAACAGACTTAACTGTAGCAGAAAGTGCGTACATTGTTTGGAAGTGTTGTATGGAAACGGACGTGTAACTTTCTACGCTTTCTGCTCCATTTTGTCTGCAATATCAGCAGCCCACTTGTTTGCTTCTTCCTTGGACTCATTTGTCAAAACAGACGACTTGTCTTCTCCGTCCTCTTCACTCTCCGTCAGCTTCATCAATGCCAGCACCTCCTTCATCATCTCCTTGTTTTCCACTTCTTGTCCGGTTTGTTCTTTGAACACTTGGCACGCAATCCACTTCTGCACCGCCATCAAGAGAAAAGACGTCTGAATCAAGCGCGACATGCCGGCAATTTCGTTGTTTCCGCTACCGCACTTTTTTGTCAGCTCATCCGTCGCTGCATCACCAATCGTCATTTTGCCAATTTGCAGCATTGTGTTGTATACAGCGCGGTCTTGCTCCAGTTTGCTTGTAAACTTTGCCTGACGGCCCACGCCGTGCACTTGCAGCGCACGATTCAAAGCTTCAGTTACCGTTTCTTTTCGACTCATAAGCTCTTCGTTCGCTTGAATTCCAAACGGAATGTACGACACGGGCATTTTTTTTGAAGCACTGTTGGGATCGTCTGGTGTTGGCAAAAAACCATGCGCGATTGCATCAAAAACAACCTCGGGACACCCGCCGTTAAAAAACAAAACGGTGTTTCGCATTTGTCGTGTAAGAATTTTGCCTCCGCCCGCTGGAGTCCACAGACCGTCCAGCACCGCCGCCATCAGTCGCTCTGTCATGTTCTGCGTTGCGCAAAGTGCCGAGGCCCTTATGCACGCAATGTTCATGCTTTGGCTTCGGTACTCCGTAAAACAGCTGTCACCATATTCGCGCATTGCATCTTGGTTTTCTGTCGTCCACGCTCGCATCGCACCCATTACAATAAACTTGTCGTGCGATCGCGCTACTCGCATTTGAAGTTCTTCTTTTTGCTCGTCTGACAATTCTTCCTTGTCTTTCATCGCTTCGTCAACTTCGTTTCGCAACATTTTCACGTTGAGCCCTTGTTGGATCTTTGTGTACAAATCATGTTTGCTTACTTTCAAAGCCATCAAAAACTCTTCGCCGGGCACCGGGCAGTACTTCTTCATGCCAAAGTTGAACCCAAGTAAATGGATAGTTCGCACTTTTGTCTTTTCTTTTTTGTTCGTGTCCACGACATGGTAGCTCACCTCGTTTCCAAAACACACCGTGAGCGTTTCGTGCAGCGCGCACCCGTCGCTCAAAGGTGTGTCACCTCCAACCAACGGCTCTTTCAGCAAAGCTCTGCTTCGAAACCCAACCGTCGTCACTCGACCCTCGGGTTCCCCGTCCCAGCCGTACCTTTGAAGATTAATTTCGACGGGAACCGTGTAATCTTCACGTTTGAAATCCACGCCTACCTTGTTCCCATCCTTGTCTTTTTGCCAACCGCCCCCAGTTCGCAGTCCGTCGGCCGGCAGCGTGGCTACCTCAATCGTTTTGAACTGCTGTCCATCGTAGCGTTTCGCGTCCAACAACGCTTGCAACCCACCACCTTCAATTGACTCCTGGAGCACACGAAGAGGATCGGAGCAGCGAAGCACATCCATGCCGTTCGGCACAACGTACACACTCTCCGGAGACTTTGAACTGTACATCAAAAGATTGCCTTGGTTCACAACTGCAAACACTTCAGGCAGTTCCGCGTCGTTTGCGCTGGCAGAAAGTGGCTCAATCCACTCCAATGGATTGTACTTTTCCAGTATCTTGGCTTCGAAGCTGTCGCGTGGCATTGCCGGGTCGCACTGACATGTGGTGACCTGCTCCTTTGCCTGCTGTACAGTACCACCTTTTTCCAAAAAGCTTGTCACCCCCTGAACAACTTCCGCCCGCGTCGGGAACCGCGCTTGCAAATCCTGTGCGACATCGGGCTGCAAAACAGAGTTTTCCACCTCAAACTCTACGTCCGCACTAAACTGTCCGATTGCCTGCTGCATCGTTTTCACTGGTTTTGTGTTTCCGTCTGCACTGCCCTTGGCAGCAGACATCGCCACACTACGCCTGGCGTCCCGCCTTGATAGCATCGTGCGCAGCCACGCCGTGACCCACACCCACTAATCAAAGGTTCAAACAGGTGGCGTTGTTTGTACTTTTCCCGCTTCCGCACAAGCAAAAACATTCACGACTGCGTCCCTCAACAATCTTATACTGTCTGCTCGCATAGACAAAAACACTGCGCCATTTGCTTTTGCCTTTTGTTGCGCCTCTGTCAAAATTTCTGCTCTTTCCTCTTCCGTCACCGCTTGTCCGTCACGCGTGCGTGCTTGTTGTAAGCGCCACACTGTGATTTGAGTAATCACAAGCACATATTCAATGTACACCGCAAGCTTATCAAAATCTGCGCAGCCTTCGTAACTACACAACCCGCCATCTACATGACTTGTCGTGTAATACACAACGCTTCTGTTGCCGTGCACGTCAGTGTCACTAATTTGCACAATCAAAGGTGGTGGAGCTGTTGCCTCTTGCACCAGTTCTCGTGCTAGTACGCATCTCTTTTGGATGCTCACCAACAAATTATGCCCCACAATTCGTTGCTCCACGCATTCTTTGTTATACTCCCGTCGTTTTTGTAAAATTTTCATTGCGTGGTTGCGGCGATCATCGCCTACTTCCACAATGCAATTTTGAGAGGGTCCTTCACCAACTGTTAAGCAACAGTCAACCACGTTAAACTGCCTTGCAAAATACCGTGCCTGACGCCACACTGTGTTCCATGCACTTTGCCGCTGTTCCGGCGTTTTGCCCAACCGTACCCATTTTGTTTCTGCTGTAGCTGTCACTTGTTTGGCAATGCCTGCCGCCGTATGCATGTGCGTCCATGGTTGTGTCTTTTGCGGATCACCCACAAACTCAGAAAACTTTACATCTTCGTTGTAGGTTTCTTTCTTCAACACGTTGCGATACATTTTCCACGTGTCGCATCCTACACTGTGCCACTGCAGTGACATAATCGTAGTGTTGTCCCACGTCCACGTACCGTCCTTTTTCTTCCGCAGCTTTGCAACACTCCTTGTGGCAATTGACACGCATCCTGCCAATTCACATGCGTTTAAAAACTGGTGATTCTCGTTTTCCTCTGCTGTTTCTTCTCCTAGCAAATTTGCCCACATGAGTCCTTCCTCAACCCTACGCTCTTGTTCTTCCATTGCCCTTACATTCCAATGCCGTCGCATCTGCGGTAACCCTTGAATATGCACCGTTCTTTTAGAAACGCTCCTACGCAACGCGTCTGCCAATGTTGTACCTGACTGTCTCAAACATTCGTAATCTTTTCGTGCAACTGCTTGCGAAACAAAATGTCCTTCGCATTCACAAGCTACCATGTCACCAATCGTCTTGGTCCAGTCACTATACTTCACGTCCCGTGGACCAAACTGTGCTGCAAACTGTTCACTCGCGCTGCACTGCATTACTGTGCCGCACTGCAATTCACACATTCCGCTTGTTACACAACTTTCAAACGCGGATTCCTTCAATTCGTTTTCAAACCACGTCATCACGTCGTCGCAAACAGTGTAATCAATCAACTCAAAACGCGTGCTACTGTCTTGCTTGTCACATCGCGTTGCCTTTGTTCCTCGCGCACTTTCGCTTGGTGTAAACACAACCACGCCATTTGCACAAACTGTCAAAATGCCTCTTTCCGTTGTCACAAGTTCCATTGGTCCAACTTCCCTTCCTACCGCTGTTTTTGTACTTTCGTGCGCAGCTACGTTGTTTGTCCATGTTTTCACAGTGATACCGCGACTTAAGCACAGCATATCTACAGGAAGCATACACGCGCGCATCCACTGACCGCATTGATCTGGGTTGCATAAGTGCTGAAAAAGTTGTCGCTCTTTCACCTTTGTGCACACTCCGCTAATTGCCGCTTCGGACGCTGTTGTCGCTTCTGTCCGCTCAAGCAGTTTTGTGGCTTCATCCTCGCACAACCAGTTGCACTCGTGCATCGCTAGCATCTGCAGTTGTCGCAACTCCTCTCGTCGGACTTCACCCGTGCCACGCAAACTAATTTGCTCGTGACGAAACAGCGATAAATTTGCCAGTAAATCATGTTGTACAATCACTTGCGAAAGTACAGCGGCAAATTCCTTGCACGAACAACGCAACCGCTGCAGTGTGCACAAATCTTGCAGTGTTACCGTATCCCGTACACCCGTATTGACGTCTTGTACACAGATCCATACGTCAAACTCTGTCGGCCAAACGGACGCGCCGTCTTGGGGGCTCCAACGACAAAAGTAAGGCCTTCCCTCGCTGTCCAGTGTAGTGTGCAAGCTTCTGGTTGATAGATGCAGACACGGCGCCCGCAGTAAATGTTGCAGCAGACACTGTTGCGCCGGCCCAACAACGGCCAACACAGAACCCAGTGTATTTGCGTCTTGCGTAGTGCGCATAACCAGAGCACCAAATGAGCGACGCTGTACAGCTTTTAAATGCCTTTCAGTCGCTGCCGGTAGACATGCTGCGTGTGTGGGACCAAGACACACAAAGTTGGGTGGGGGCCGCACCTTACTGGACCCGCTTGCAAGTCAATGATTTGGTGTGTATAAACGCGATTTGGGCGCAATTGGCGGTCCGGCGTCTTGCACTTTCTCCAGATCGCGCACAAACATTGCTGACCGACTTATCGCGTTGTTTTGCGCGAATACGGCGTTTTTGTTTGGAGCGCAACGTCGAGGTTGTCGAATGGACGTTGACTTGAGCAGCGAGGCTATACAAACTGAGCTGCAACTGGTTTATGCACAATTGCCACCACTTGCTTCCGTACGGCCCGTGGCCACGCGCCGACCGCTTTACAAGTTTGACGTGCAAGGTGTGCACGAGCCCGAAAGTGTGTGGGCTTTTGCAAACAAATACGGTTTGCCTCACGACCCCATTATGTGCGTCGACGAACGATTGGACACTAGCGCTGCGTCAGCGAACGGCTGTACGATTGATTCGGCCGTAGAAAGGTACTGGCGAGATGTTCTGGAAGAAACTGATTACGCAATCAATGGTTCACACTTTCCAGAATCACGTGAGAGGTGCGAACTGCGAGCAAAAGCGTGGGCAGTGCTGTGTGGGTACACTCTGTCCACAGAAGCTTGTGTGGCTAAGTTGGTAGCGAAAGTAGAAGAAATTAGCGGTACCGTATAGACAGCACCGTAAAGTGTAGCAGCTGTGTATATAAATTCGAGTTGCTCACAAATACACCGCGTGGCTTGTGCAAAATGGATTACGCACGCGGGCGGTGCTGGAGGCACATTCAGTCCTTGTTAAGTAGCGGCGAAGGAGAGACGGACAGTGACGCAAACGCTTTGTTGTCCAGCTTGTCATCTTATGCACATTACGTGTTGCTGCAATCAGAAGGCTCGTGGCTCCCGCGGCGGCCGTGGCTGTTGACGCAGCAGTTGTCCGTGTTGTTAGCATCCGAAACAAAAGCGTTTGACGCCAAAGAGCGTTTTGAGCTGTGTGGGGCAATCGCTTGCCTTGCGCTTGAGCTAGAGAGTCTCCGACCTATGCAATTACAAAGTGACACGTTGCTGCAGCAGCACAAAGTGGCGCGGGTCGAGTCGTTTGTTATGCGCGCGCTGCACAAGGCGTTTACCGTGCCCAACGGCGCCAATCTTATAATGGTAGAGTCAGTGCTACCAAGGTTGCACCAAATGGTCGAGTTTTTGTCAGCGTCACACCTACAGGCGTGCGCCGAAATGTTGCTTGGCGTTCACGACGATCTAAACGTTGTAAGCGCGGCACAACAAGTTCATGTGAGTATGGATTTACACGGCCGCAGCGTTGGTATCAACGCACTGGGATTTGGCCAACAGTTTTACGCGCACAGTTATCTGGGCAAATGCTCAATAGATGACATGCAGCACGACGGTGATGAAACGCAGGCTCTGGGTATGAAAGTGCAGGTGCCCCCGTTTTTTTCAGCAGCTGTGCACGTTTCCTACAGCTGGGGCGTCACGCGTCCAAACACGCAGCTGTTTCCACAGCGTTTTGCGTACAACTCAGATTTGATGGCCGCGACGGAACAGAATGAAGCATTTGTGCGAAGATGTCATTTCTCGCTTCTGTGTGCGTCAATTGTTGACTCGTTGCAGCCCGCGGATTTACTGCGCGATGCAATTCAGACACGCGTGCAGCTTGCGATCAAACTTGGCCAAAACGAGAGCGCAGGTGCACTTGCGTTTGTAGGTGCACTTGGCTCGCATTCTGGGCGATTGTCTTACATTTTGATGCGGCTGGCAACAAACATGCGCACACAAGACATAATGTTTTGCGAGTACTCGCTGTGGGGATGCGTACGCGCGCGCAGTTTTTACACAGACAAAGTGAAACCTCGTCTTCGTGAATTGGGAAGAGACGGGGTAGCACAACTTTGTTTGCAAATACTTTTGCAAGCGGCGATTGCGCTGGGCGTTGTTGAGTACCACTGCCGAATGCGTGCTTTGTCTTACGAGAAAGTGAAGGCACTAGTGAGGGACTATCAAGACGAGTACGTGACAGATAAGTTGACATTTGCAGTGTGCGCTGGACGCACGCCCAATTTTGTGGGCAGGCTTTTGCGCACACCGACTGATGAGTCTGTGCTAAGCAAGCCTTTGCGTAACAATCCAGCAGCAGAAAATGTGTTGCGCAATGCGGGAGCGTTTGCAGTCCCGTTCTGGGAAAACGAAAATATGTACACAGTGTTGCAAACAACCGTGCCAAATGCAGCAGCACTGTGGCAAAATATGAGCGCGTGTCTTCTGCAGTCCTTATGTACGTACGATGTCTGCGTGGCTAACATTTGTCGTACAGTTGACGTTCCTGCGCACACCGAAGATTTTGCAAGCACTGCAGATGATGCAAGCACGCCACGACGGCGCGCACAACGTAATGAAGAGTTTTACACACCTGTCGCGCAATCGGAAAATTTGTTTTGTAGTGGCTTTGTGGCACAAATTCAATCAGAAAAAGACATAGGGGCGGCAAATCAGGCCTTCAAAGACCTAGTCAAAAGGTTTTCGCTTTTGCAGCAATCACTGCCGACGTGTGGATATTTGATAAATCAACAAGAGCACATGAGCGGCAACGATTCTAGCGTAGCTGGAAGCGAGGCAAGCTCTGATGCGGTCAGCAGCCAGGTGGCCGTCGGTATATCGTCGCGCGTAGAGGGCGTGCTCAAACAGTTTCGATCGTACACCCACGGTAAACCAAGGGATGGTCCTGTGCCTGTTTTTGTCGCTGTTGATTTACTATTTCACGGCATGGTGGAAACAGGCTACGTGTGCCCCGTTCACGTGTACACAACACAAAACCTTAACAGCACCGTACCAAAACCAACAATTTTGTCAAAACTGGCTACACGGCAGTTTTTTGCTTTGTCGGTACAAAAAGAACAGGATAAAACGCGCAGCGAAACACTGCAGGACGTACTGCTGCATACATACAGCACCAGAAACACATTCGCGGTTCTTTACCGCGACTTCGAAGAGCATTCTGATTGGGTGCATAGCCAAGGATACAAGCACCACCCGAAGCTGATGCAGTTTATGGCAAATGGTTTTTGGTTGGCCGTCGCGCAGTTTAATACTGTGCCTGTCAACAAACGAGAACAAAACATGGACTACTTGCTGCCAATCTTTGATGTTCTTACGACGTCTGCGAGGTTTGGACCATATATCACGGCGAATCACTCGAAACTCGCCGACAAGTTTGTCATCATCAGTGAAGATAAAGACACACCTGTCATTATTCCATCGCTAAATTTTTTGCAGGACAATGCAGTTGACATTTTGGACGCCCTGCAAGAGCCGGAGCATTGCAACTTAATTTTGTGGTCTTGCTTTTGCACAACAGAGTCGGATTCCGCGGCACTACAAGACGCCTTGGTGCGACAACATGTGCCGCCAAATAGAGCGGACATCTTTGTGGCTGCAATGGGCGCATTATCAAACTTTGTACCGATTGCCATGCGCGCGTACGAAACGGTCAACTGCCAAATGCTGTTTGGTCGTTTTTACGCAGACGAAGGCATATACGATTTGACGTGTTTTGATGACGAGGGCAACAGTCTGTTACAACAAGACACCGGAAATGGATTGTTTGTCAGCCACTCGGCGCGACGAAGTTTGGAGTTGTCGTTGTTTGCGACACGACGTGCAGCGAGACTGGAAACAATTGCGGGTCTGCCCCCGGAGCCGTTCACAGGTGAGCATGGCGACGTTGCTCCGGACGTGCGATACACAGAGACCAAAGTATCAAATTCGTTGGTACATGGCACAATCAAATTTGACAACAACTACGCGCGCAATGTGGGCAGTGAAGAATCGCACTGTTTGTTCCACACGGACGCTTACGTGGGTGCATGGATGGCCTTTTGTATTCCGTCAACATTGCGAGGCGCGCAATTCCAAACGGCGTACAATCCGACTGCAACGCTATCGGTGCTTCAGGATATGTACGGTCACGCATCAAAATTTCGAACCTTTGTACCGCCGGCGGACGTTGCGTGTCATGTGGCAATGCTGCTCCAAATATGCACGGGTATCCGCTTGTATGGCCTGCCACTTCGCAAGGCAGAAGACAACGCGCGACTGTATACACTGCGACAATCGTTGGACTGTGTCATGGCGTGGTGCGATAACGTCATTGTCGACGGGGAGCCAATGTCGTTTCTGGCGCACTTGGCACAAGAAGGGATCGATGCGCCCTTTTTGCGGCATGCACACTTTTTGCGCGCAGCACTTGCCGAAGAATTTGCAGGATGTGCCAGTGGGCGCGTGTCTGTCAGTGCTTGTGTATCTTACAGTGCGCTGTGTGCGGTAGAAGTCATGTTTGGTCTTTGCGCCACACAATCTGGCACTGCAAGATCAGGAAGGCTGACAATGCCGTCCACGTACGTAGCACAGCTGTTAGTCAACGGACAGCCAGACCCGGTAGAGGCAACATTTGGTAAGGTCCAAAAGTACAGTACACTGTATCCGACAGAGGACCCGCAGGTTGGGTCTATTTTGCGAGTGTTGCAGACTTTGCGCGGCACACGTACGTAAAACAAAGAAACTGTTGTCTATATTAAGCACCACGCACTACATCAAAACAGCGCAAATCCTGCCACACCGCTGCACGATCGGCAAATAGCTTTATGCCCGTGTTGCGTCGTGACGTGATGCCTCTGCTTTTTGCCGTCCACGCGTCTCGCAAAACTTCGCCATCGTGTTTTGAAGGGCATGGCCCGATGACCAACTCGAGACGCCACGCATTTGCCGTTGTTTGCATCTTGGACGAGCTGTGCTGATTTGCAAGTGCAACCTCCGGATCCGTTGACACGCCCACGTAGCTGTTTGTTTTGACTGTCGGGTCAAAGTTTGTAATCAAGTACACAAACCACGGAGCTTCATGATCGCTGACCAAGCTCATTACATTCACCTTGGCTTGCTTCTGGCCTTTTTTGCGGCGCTCACGCAACAAGTGTGTTTTTTTGCCCTCACAAACTTGGTTCCTTGTCCATTTGATCCAGCAGAACTGCGAAAGACGCCACCACACACCAATGGTAAACGATGCACAAGCAACCTACAGTCAATTTGCAACTACATCAAACATGTACAACGGGGCCGCGCATTGGAACATGGCTATCGACTTAATCTTTTCGCAACCAACGTTTGCGTGTCGCGTTACTGGTTATGTAGTATTTTGCATCTGGCTTTATACCTACAAGGACCACCAAGCGCCGATTGGTGGTGTAGGTCAATCCAGGTTGCCTGCATCTCGCTTGACAAAGTGGTAATCTCAAAACTTTATACCAAAGGTTTGTGTTTGAACGACAGTGCGCTTCTATGGTCAGCTGCCCCATGCGTAATTTGTGCAGTAGCAGCGGCGTCTGCAATACCGACCACGCACCACTGCAGGTTTACGGTATCGTTTTTGTCCTGTGCCTCGAGTACATATTTTGCGTTTGTGCTCTACTTGGATGCGTGTTCTGACGCAAAGCATCAGGGTTTTGTTGAATTCACAGTGCGAGGGGCACTCATTGCGCTCGTATTGCGCGTGTTTGCACATATCTGCATACTGTGGCCTGGCAGTATGTTGCTGTGTGAAACAATTGCAAGTTTTTTGTCGTCGCTGATGTTTGTGCAAGTCGAACGCGCGGCATATATGCTGGGGCGCAAAACGCGATCGTTTGCACTATTGCCTGTCTTTGATTACACGTCAGCGCAAAATCTGCTTGTGTTGCACGGCATGCACAGCAACAATCAAGCAGACTTTCCATCTGGGTACATTCAACAGACACAGCAAGCGTCTCGTTTGGAGTTGTCAGCATGGCAAAAACGCAAGCAAATGCGGGTACAACACACAGATTTGAGACGTCGCTAAGTTTGTTAAGTAGTGCAAACTTGTTCAGACATTTGATTTTTTTGTCCAGCTAAGCACTGTCAATTGTGCACCGACAGCTTTTTGGCAAGCATGTCATACAGAAGCAACGAGGCGCAGGGATTGCATTCTGCCCAACACGACGACAGTGACGGGGACACAACTTCCGTCTCGGTTAGGGCTACAAGTTGGCGCGATCCTCGCTCATTGCCGTATGTCACTCTGGACCGACCGGTGCGGTGCTCCGAGGTGTGCGCGTGCATCAAAATTGCAGTTCTGTTGGTTGTCGTGTGTATGGGAACACTCACAACTGGTGAAGGTTTGAGGAAAGGCTCCGCAGTGCAGGTTGTACTGGGATGTTTTGCTGTAACAAACGGCTGTCGCGTTTTCTGGCAAATGTTGCACTGGCGCCGCGAAATAGCACTGCTCGAGGCGGTTGTTGAGATGTTAGTGCTTTTGCCGTGCAGTATACTTGTCGTTGTTTACATGCCCCTCGCACATCGCATGTGCACCGAAGACGATGGAAACGTTTATCTTTGCGTGCAGACACGAGCGCAGGGGTGGATGTTGTTTGTTGGCACCGTTGTGTATTTGGTTGGGTTTTGTCTCAACGTTGGCAGTGAGCATTACATGCACATAGAAATTCGCGATCGTCGGCAACTCGTGACTACAGGTCCGTATGCGTGGGTCCGCCATCCAAATTATTTGGGAGAAATCCTGTGCTGGACAGGTGGGATTATGGCAGGAGGGTTTAAGATCTGGATTGGTTTTCTTCTCGTTGTGTTTCCGATGACTGTCGGCATGCATTTGTGGTCAGTGCAAGACATTGAGAGTCACCTAGAAAGAATGTACGGCGAGAAGTGTGTGCGAGAGTGGCAAGCGAGGGTTCCATGTGCCGTTTTTCCAGATTGCAAGCAGTGCTGCAAGTGGCAACGCCAGCCAAAAGAATGAATTTCAACCTTGTGTTTGTCTATTGTTACAGCATGCGGCACTACAACCACAGCTATCGGTGCAGCGTTTACTGTGCTTACGACAGTAGCAATAATTTTTGCTGCATCCCGACTTGCAGTTGCATCCTTTACTCAACGAATGGCGTGTGTGCTTCCGTAGCGCAAGCTCGGCAAACACGTCGCCGTTGTGCTTCCGGTCGTGCTGCGTGTTTTTGCAACTATTGCAGCGGCAGTTGGCGCCGCACGCGACTCCGCGCTTAATGCACTCGCAGTAAAGCTTCAAACAGTTACTTTTTGTGCAGGCGCACGTGTAGGTAGCAAAGAGTTTGCGCTGAAACAGCGGTTTGCGCTGCAATAGTTTGGTGCGAGTTGTGGCTTGCCGAAGCCGTGCAATAGCACGTGTGTTGCTTTTGTCGTCGAGCCACCCAAAGTACTGCGGTGGCGTACTTGCGTGCAATGGGTAGCACCTGTAAGACGCATTCCGTTTTTTGGGTGATGGCATGAAGGAAAATGTGACTTCAATAAGAGTGCCTCCACAAACATTCACAGCAGCTTGACGTGGGTCGTTTGAACACATCCTTTTGGACAGTGGCAAAAAGTCGTTCCGTCGGTGTGTGCACGGGAGCCAACGGCCATTGTACAATGAGCCTCCATTCGCTGCAAAACACACTGCAGCGTTTGGACGCGATTGTTTGTGATGCACGTGCGCAGCTTAAAACTTTTGAATGCGGGGCACAGGCAATGTGTGGCGCGCCGGACAGTCAGCTTCGTGTCGGCTCTCGTGTCCGGGTTACAGACCCGACATCGTTGCAGTACAATGAGTGGGGTGTAGTCGCTCGCGTGGACCACTCCGACGGCCAGCAAGCAACCGCGCGCGTTGCGATCGCATTTGATGATTTGTCGGCATGTGAGTTTTACAGTGTGACGCAAGTGCAGCGCATTGTGCATGAGCGCGCTACGGAGCTGCGTTCCGCGGCGCAGGCAGCCATAAACTCGTGTAACGAAACGACAGCTACGTTTCGCACTTGCTTTATGGAATTGCGAGAGTCATTTTTGGCGATGACAGAGGACGTGAAGAAAGCAAAATTGCGCAAAGTTATGTTTGATCGAGAGCTAGCGCACAACACGACTCAAAGCAACATGCAAAGCAGTGCACTTGTGCAGTTCATGAACGTTGGGAGCGACATTTTTGACAAAATTTGTGACAAACACTTGTGCATTCAAAACATACTGGCTGTGCGAGCGTCCTGCAAAGCAATGCGGTCGGCAGGACCGACGGTGAAAAGCATAGCGCTCACGGACGCTGGTAGCAAAAATCAGCAGGCCGCAGTTCTTGTGCTTAATCCTGTGTGCGGCAAGGTGGGCAGCTTGTTTATGTACACGCAAAAATGCACATGTCTGATGCTGGCACATGCAGAATCACACAGTAGCAACGTGTTGCCCATGTGCTTTCTGGTGAGAAACGAATACAAACGTAAGGGCCGACAGCGGTTTGCATCGGGACAAAATGCTGAGGTTGAATTGGTGCCATTTCAAGTACGCAAAGAAGACGGAAGTGGGAGCACGGACGAGGAAGAGAAACAGGAACATTTTGTCTTAATGCCTGAGGGGAGAAGGGCTGTGCAAGTGTGCAACAAAATACGAGTGGAGGCAAATGCGACAACAAAGACGTGTCCAACAGAACAGACGTTTTTTCACGCAAGGGAGGTGCTGGAAGTTTGTGCAAAACAGCTGCAGCGACGGCCGGTACTGTGTGTAAGCGAAAAAAGTGTAAAAAATGGGGTGGTGTTTTGCACACAAGCGTTGAACGCAGGAAACGAGAGAAAGATGATGGTGAAAGTGGTAACGATGCATGTGGACGATTGCGGAATGCACTTTAAGAAAGTTGTGGAGGTGGACTGTAAGCTGCTGGGCAAATTACCAATGTCCGCTTGCTGTGCGACGGATCGAGTGGCGTTGAGTGTATGGGAGGGAAGGAAACAAGTGTATGCAGCGCGATTTGCAAGCACAAATGGAGGTTTTGAAAACGTATTTACAATGACGGGTGGTTTGTTTACAGCGTTTGTGCATCATGGATGGTTACGTGTGCAGGCAAACAGCAGCATTGCGACAATTGAAGGTCCACGGGTGTTGCTGGCAACGCGAAAAAGGTCGTATCTGCAGTGCAGCGTACTAGCGGACGTTGGTGTTGTCACTATGCGAAACCCGGCAAAGGTAGGATCGTGGCGAAAACAGCTTGGAGGAAGCTTGTACGGGTGCCGCGAAAAGGTGCAAATGGTGATTGAAGGTACACCGCGCAACGCATGTGCAACGGTGAGGCTCGAAAGTGTGCTGACAGAGGACCAGAAACGACAGGCTCGCCCAGAAGAAATTGTGACTTACGTTGGTGTTTTAGATACAGTTGCTTTGGCGAGAGCAAACGCACGTAAGTGGAAGTGCACGGGGCCGTTTGACATTGAAATGCATTTACAAAGATTGAAAGTGCTAGATGTGATTGACAAAGTTCAGTGGACACACATTATCTCACCGGCGCAAATGCAAGGCGAGGAGGAGACAACAGTGACGATTGAGGCATCGGGAACAGCGTTAAATCACGGAATATTTGCACCAGATTCGCTGCATCAACTGATGTGGTCGCGGAAGCTGACGATTAGTGGCGGTTTAGGTGCGTTTGCTACGACGGAAGAAGTAGTGGGTGCATTTGTAAGTTTTGTCGAGTCGGTGGAAGTAGCGAGAGTGTGCGATCTGTTGTTGGAAAACGAATGGATTGATAGTGAAGAAGGGTGCGAAACAACTTCGGGCTGTGGGACGGCAATGCAGTCGGTTTTTGAGCAAGAGGACAGTCATGGAACATGGAGATTTCCGCACGACGAAGTTTTTGAACGCTTTTTGTGCGCAATTGATTCGTTGTGGCTACAGCAGTGCGTCAATACGGTCAAATGTGTGTTTATGCACAAAGATGGCTTGTACGAGTTTGACATACCGCGGAGTGGGCTGCAGCATATGGACGGCAGTGGAGTGGACTATTTTACAGAGACATCGGTGATGAAGGCAGTTCGCGGTGTCGTTGGTGCTCAACTGGACGCGCAAGGTGTAAGTACGCAAGTGCGAGAGCGGATACTGAATGGCGTAAACATTATGAACGTACGCCGATTTGGCAGCGAAGTAGTGGTTGCGGACTTGCCACAGTGCGATGAATGGAAAGAGATGAAAACGTTACTCAACAGATGCTTGGACAGTTTTGACGGCGAGAGCACGGACACATTTATAGAAAAAATGACGCGATTTGGTAAAACGCTCGCTGCAATGCGCAAATGTGAAGAAAG